>Ga0114932_10000625_pt1 | contig 41814 bp, 29 predicted proteins | sample 2SBtaG_2_FD_87286 | JGI IMG/M metagenome (GOLD analysis project Ga0114932, IMG submission 87286) | Deep subsurface microbial communities from Kolumbo volcano to uncover new lineages of life (NeLLi) - 2SBTROV12_ACTIVE470 metaG | ecosystem: Environmental > Aquatic > Marine > Volcanic ...
CGCCGGCGCCTGCGCGTAGGTCTCGCAGATCGTGCGCACGTCGGCTTCGTACTGCTCCGGGTTCTCCAACTTGTCCTTGGAAGTCAGCCAGTATTGGCTCTTGTGCGGGCGGAGGTCCCCCCATTTAGGATGCGGTCGACGTGCCGCCGGGAGATGGACTCGACCACGCCCCTGTTGATCACGATAGCAACGCGCTCCGCGAGCAGCTTGCCTCGATGGACTGCGAAGCGGTGATCCCGAGCAAGTCGGTGCGCAAGACCGCGCTGCCGCACGACGCTGAGCTCTACAAGGCGCGCAGCGCCGTCGAATGCACATTCGCGCTGTTCAAGCAGGCGCGGCGGTTCGCCACTGGCTACGAGAAGACGCTTCGCAACTACACGGCTGTAGTGTTGCTATGCTGTATTGAGTGCTGGCTGAGGATTTGAGCTGCCTTTAGCAGTGCTACAAGGCGCTGATCTAAATAGGTTTCTCTCTCCCCGGGGAGCTGGTGAGAGAGTAGTTATTTCAAACTGTTACGGGACCAGCAATAGAATCCAGCGACAAACCGGTCGGATTGTGCGCAATTCAGGGACAGGCCCTGGTTAGAAGATGGCGCCGTGCGACTATTTGGGCGCCAGGAAGTACTTGCGCACGCGGTGGTTCTTCGTGTCAGCGACGTAGACGGTCGCGTACTTGGCATCGCGGTCCACCGCGAGGCCGCGCGGCTCGTTGAACAGCGCGCCGTTGGCGGTCGCGTCCTTGAAGCCAGCACTGCTGCCTGCGATCGTGGTGACCGTGCCGTCCGCCAGGACCCGCCGCAGCCGATGGTTGCCGGTATCGGCGACGTAGACCGTTCCGTCCGCGCCGACCGCGATGCCGCGCGGGAGCTTGAACGTTGCCGCCTTGCCCTTGCCATCGGCCGATCCGGGCACGCCCTTGCCGGCGAGCGTTACGATCTTCTTGGGTCCGACTTGAAGGTGCCGCACGGCGTTGTTGAGCGTGTCCGCCACGAACAGGTCGCCCTTGGGACCGCCGGCGATGGCCGCTGGCAGCGTAAACTTCGCGGAGTTGAACGTGCCGTCTGCGAATCCGGACGCCGGCGAGCCCACCGTCTTGACCTTGCCGTTCTCGATTCGCCGCACGCGGCTGTTCAGCGTATCTGCCACGTAAAAGACGGCGGCTGGGGTCGCCGCGATATCCTCGGGGCCCTGGAACCCGGCCTTGAGCGCGTCGCCGTCGCCCGATCCCTTCGAGCCGACGCCAGCGATCGTCGTGACCGTGCCATCGGGCGTGATCTTGCGGATGCGGTGGCTGTCTCGATCCGCCACGTAGATGTTGCCCAAGCTGTCGGCGGTCATCCCCGCGGGTTTGCGGAATTTGGCCGCGCTGCCCTTGCCGTCGGCGTGGCCGTAGCCGCTGCCGGCCAGCGTCGAAACCGTGCCGTCCGCGGCGATCTTTCGGATCCGGTTGGTCTGGTGATCGCTGACGTACACGACGCCCTTGTGGACGGCGAGCCCAAGCGGCCGATTGAAGGATGCCGCCGCGCCGACGCCGTCGGTCGAAGCCGCGTTGCCGTTGCCAGCCACGGTCGTGACGTGCGCCGCAAGCTCCACCGGCGGCGCGGTGTCGACCGGGTCACTTCCAGCGTCCGCCGCGATGTCCGCGACGGCTGTGTCCTTCGCTGTCGGGCCGGCGTCCGTGGTCCCGGCGTCCTCTACTTTGGTCGTCCCTGCGTCGCCGGCCGTGATCGCGTCGGGTTTCTTCTTGCCGCCGGCGTCGGTCGGCCCGGCATCGGGGCAGACGCAATCACCGAATTTCTTGTCGTCGCCGCATGTCTTCTCGCCGGCGGCGCCACCTTCGCACGTGCAATTGATCACCTGTCCAACCGGGCAGGGCGCGCTCGCAGGCGCTTCGTCAACCGCGGGGGAGCAGCCGAGCACCGCGATCACGGCGACCGCGATGAGGGGGTATTCGGTGCGCATTCTCAAGTCTCCTGGCGCGGTCGTTTCGCGTGATCCGCACGTCGTTGTGACCATACCGCCCACCGGCCCGAACGTCGATTTTGCGACCGGCGGCCGAGAATCTGGCACGCTTGCGCCGTGGGAGGAGGGCATGTCCCCTCGGCGAGCACAACCTGAGTCATGCGAGTCTGTGGGCGGCGGCCGATCGCCCGCTGGCACGCACGCCGTCGTTCACGCCCTCGTCGCGCTGATGGTGCTGGCGTGGTTCGGTTGCCGCGCCCCCGTTCCGGTGATCGACGCGCTGGAAATCCCCGACGGCGGCGGGACGGGCGATATTGGTTCGAGCGGCACGGACACGGGTACCTTGGCGCCGGACATCGGCCAGGACAACGATGCGTCCAAGACGTGCAAGAGCAATGGCGACTGCTCAGACAACGAATTCTGCTACGACGGCAAGTGTGTCGATCCAAGCAACACCAGCTCGGGTTCATCGGGCGGCTCGGGTTCATCGAGCGGTTCGGGTTCGTCGAGCGGATCGGGTTCATCGGGCGGTTCGGGTTCATCGAGCGGATCGGGCCCAAGCAGCTCCGGTGGACCGCCCACGACCGCGTGCAAACAGGCCAGCGATTGCGGCGGCAAGTGCCCGAAAGGGGCCAAGTCCTGTACCTGCGCGCAGACGCCGGACGGAAAGCTGTGCGTGCCTGCCTGCGATAAGGACGCGGACTGCCCGCAGCCTCAGGGCGGCGCCAAGATGACCTGCTCTGCGGAGAAATTCTGCCGGCCGCCTGGGAAGTGAACGACGCCCGCGGATTCGGGCCGTGATCACCTGCGATCGGCGAGCTGGGCCAGCCAGTCGGCGAACATCGCGCTGGCGTTGGAGAATCTCGATTTGCGCAGCCAGACGACGAGCGCATGGGCCATCGCCGCGCCGCTCTGAAAGCGATCGGCAGGGTCCTTCTCAAGCGCCTTGAGCGCGATGCCGTCCAATTCCCTGGGGACATCGGCAAAAAGAGATGACGGCGCGGGCGCTGGTTCCCGCGCGATCCTTTGCATGGCCATGAATTCGGCGTCGGCGCTGTAGAGGGGTTGCCGCGTCAACATCTCGTGAAAGACGACTCCGAGGCTGAACAGATCCGAGCGCCAATCCAACGGATGGGCGTTGGCCTGTTCGGGGGACATGTACCCAGACTTGCCTTTGATCACGCCGTGCATGGTCTTTGTCCGCCGCCCGCGGCCGTGCGCGATGCCGAAGTCGGTGATCTTCACCTCGCCGGACACGCCGATGAGGATGTTATCGGGCGACACATCGCGGTGAATGATGCGCAACGGAGCGCCGGTGCCTGGGTCCACGATGCGATGCGCGTGGTCGAGGCCCGCGGCGATACACGCGATGACGTACGCGCAGAGCGGGATCGGAAGGCCGAAGCCAAGATGGTGGATGTAGCTGAGCAGGCGGCCCAGGTTGGTCCCCTCGACGTAGTCCATCACGAGGTACCAGCTGCCGTCTTCTTCGGCCGGCGGTGAGCAGCCGACGACGTGGGGATGATCGAAGAGCGCCGTGATCCGCCCTTCGTCCAGGAACATGTCGCGCATGTCCTTACGTTCGCTGGCCGACGGCAGCAGCCGTTTGACGATCACGCGTTCACCGTCCGTCGCGTCAACGTGGCGCGCGACGAAGATCTCGCTCATGCCGCCGCGGGCGAGACCGTTGATGATTTGGTACTCGCCGATCTGCATTCGGCTCCAAGGGGCGCTCTGCCCTCTTGCGCTGGTGGTGACCGATGGCCGAAACTGCCCGGCGTCTTGGATGTCACCATGCTACTTCGCAACGCCATCGTGGTCGACTCGTGGACCTCGCCCGGCCCGATCGGTCGCGGCGACGTACGGATCGAGGGCAGCTCTATCGCCGAGCGTGGCGAGTCGCTGTTGGCCCGAGATGGCGAACGTGTGGTCGATCTCGACGGCGCGATCCTTGCGCCCGGCTTTGTCTGTGGCCATACGCACCTGTACTCGGTCCTGTCGCGCGGGATGCCCGCGACGAGCGATGCACCGCCCCGCGACTTCCACGAGATCCTGCAGAAGGTCTGGTGGCGGCTCGACGTCGCGCTCGATGAGCCGTCCGTGCGCGCGTCGGCCCGAATCGGCGCGATCGAAGCGCTCAAGTGCGGCACAACAGGCCTCATCGACCATCACGCCAGCCCTTGCTTCGTCGACGGCAGCCTCGACGTGATCGCGCAGGCGTGCCGCGATATCGGCATCCGCGCGTTGCTCTGCTACGAGACGTCCGACCGCGACGGCGAGGTCATTGCCGCGGTGGGAATCGCCGAAAACGCCCGATTTTGTGCAGAAAACGGTCGCGACGACATCGTCGCTGGGGTCATCGGGGCGCACGCGTCGTTCACCTGCAGCGACCACACGCTCGACCGCCTCGGCACGGCCGCCCAGGACGCCGGTACGGGACTGCATGTTCACGTCGCCGAGGGTGGGACAGACCGCACGCTCACTCGGCAACGCTACGGCGCCGAGCTCATCGCCCGGTACCAACAGCGCGGCTTTCTGCACGGCAAGAGCATCTTCGCCCACTGCGTTGACCTGACCGAAGCGGAGCGAGCCGCGCTGCAACACGCCGGGGTCAAGCTCGCCCACAACCCGAGCAGCAACCTGAACAACCGCGTGGGGTTCGCGCCGCTTTGGGCCGAAAACCCGGCGGTCATGCTCGGTACAGATGGCATTGGCGCCGACATGTATCGCGAGGCGAAGAGCGCTTGGTTTCGCGGCATGGAAGCCGACGCATCCTGCTCCCCCGGCGCGATTCTCGGGATGATCGCGAACGCGGCAACCACGTTGTACGACCACCTCGGCGTAGCGGGCGGCCGCATCGAAGCTGGCCAGGCGGCCGATCTGCAGGTGCTGCGCTACCGGACCCCCACCGACCTTCACGCGGACAACCTCGGCGGACACTTTCTCTTCGGCATGAGTGCTGCAGCGGTCGAATCCGTCATCGTCGCCGGCAAAATCGTCGTCGATCGTGGCGTCCTGGTCGGCGTGGACCTCGAACGCGAATACGCCGTCGCGCGCGAACAGGCGTCAGGATTGTGGCAGCGAATGCTCGCGAAATCGGGTTCATCGTTACGTTTATGAAGAGGTCGTTAGCAACCTTACGATCTTTTTTCAGAGGCTCTCGGAGCCGGCAGGTGCATCGTGGCTGAACTCGTACCGTTCCCGTTTGCGCGGCTTATTGGCGTCATGCACGAAGGTCTCAAGGCACGGGACTCTGTCTTCGACGTGCCGCGACGCCGCTTTTTCAAGACGCCTGCCGGGCTCGATTTCTCGATCCGCTTTCACGGTCTTCGCACCGCGACCGCATTCGGCCCCGCCGCCGGCCCCCACGCGCAGATGGCGCAGAACATCGTGATGTCGTGGCTCGTTGGCTGCCGCGTCATCGAGCTTAAAACGGTGCAGATCAACGACGCGCTCGAGCTGCCGCGGCCCTGCATCGATATGCCCAACCTCGGCTTCAACGTCGAATGGAGCCAAGAGCTCAAGGTCCAACAATCGCTCGAGGAGTATGTGAAGGGCTCGATGCTCGTCGATATGCTGATCCACCAGAGCACGCTGCACGGCGGCGACCTCATCGAGCTATCACCTGGCGACGAAGACACCGTCTACGACATGTCCGTCGGCTACGATCTCGCTGGCATCCGCAGCCCGAAGGTCCAGGGCTTCATCGACGGGATGCTCGACGCGACCGAGATCGTCGACCGCTTCCGCCAGGAGATCCCCGACGAGTACAAGCACCTGCGCGACCTGCCGTATCGGACGCGGCTGTCCGACTCCGTCACGTTGTCGACGTTCCACGGCTGCCCGCCCAGCGAAGTCGAAGCCATCGGTGAGCACCTGATCGACGAGCTCGGTGTGCGCACCATCATCAAGCTGAACCCGACTCTGCTCGGCCCCGAGCGGCTGCGGCACCTGCTGCACGACCATCTCGGATACACCGAGCTGGTGGTGCCGGACAAAGCGTTCACCGACGACATGCAGTACGACCAGGCGGTCGGAATCCTCGAACGTTTGCGCGCCAAGGCGCTGGCCAAGGGGGTCGGATTTGGTGCCAAGTTCACCAACACGCTGATCGTCGAGAACCACCGTGACGTCTTCCCGGCATCCGAAAAGGTCATGTACCTGTCCGGCGACCCGCTGCACGTGTTGTCGATGAACCTGGCCTGCGATTTCCGCGAGCGGCTCGGCGACGCGATGCAGATTTCGTTCTCAGCTGGCATCAACGCGGCCAACTTCGCCGACGCGGTCGCGCTTGGCCTCACGCCGATTACGTCGTCGACCGATCTGCTCAAGAAGGGCGGCTACCAGCGAGCGTTCAAGTACTTCAAGAACCTGCAAAAGGCCTTCAAGAAAGCGGGTGTGACCGACGTCGACAGCTTCATCATCGCCAGCAGTGGGCGCGACGCTGCGGCGTGGGATCGCGCCGATAGCGAGACGTTGACGCAGGCCAAGATCGACAACTCGGTCGCCTACCGACAGCGCCTGAATATGGAGAACACGTACGCGAAGGAAAAGCTCGACAAAGTGCCGCCCAAACCGGGCACCAAGCTGTGGATGTTCGACTGCCTGACGTGCGATCTGTGCATCCCGGTGTGCCCCAACGACGCCAACTTCTCGTACTCGATCGATGTGACGACGGTGCCGGTTACGAAAGCCAGGCGCGTCGATGGTGGCTGGCAGGTGGCGGTCACCGACGAGATCGCCGCGAACAAGAAGCACCAGATCGGCAACTTCGCGGATTTCTGCAACGAATGCGGCAACTGCGACACTTTCTGCCCCGATCTCGGGGGGCCCTACATCCTCAAGCCGCGCTTCTTTGGCTCGCTCCAGGAGTGGCAGACCTACCCCAAACATGACGGCTTTTTCGTCGACCACGACAGCGGCGCCGTGCACGGTCGGTTCGAGGGGAACGCCTTTGTGTCGGTGCCTCGCGACGACGGGCGCTACGCGTTCGGGGACGGCTCCGTTGACGTGGTGGTCGATGCGGATGCCACGACAGTACACGGCGAGGCGCCCGATGGCACCGAGCTCGACCTGACCTACCACCTGCTGCTCGGCGTCATGCGTCGTGCGACTGCGGCGCTGCAGGGCCACTACATCGGCGGTTGATTCGACGTGACCGACGCCTCGGTGAGCCAGACCATCCCGGTCGTCAGCCTGCGTGACTTCACGTCCGGAACCCGGGCGCAGCGGGAGGCGTTCATCTCGAAGGTGGGCGACGCGCTCGTCGAGGTGGGCTTCTTCGCGCTCGAGGACCACGGCGTCGACGATGAGTTGGTGCAGCGGTCCTACGATCGAGCGGCCGCTTTTTTCGAGCAAGACGGCGACAAGAAAGCGCGTTGCATCGTCCCAGGCATCGGCGGACAACGCGGCTTCACCAAGCTGGGTGACGAGCACGCGCGAGACAGTGACGCGCCCGATCTCAAGGAGTTTTTCCACGTTGGGCGAGACGTCGCCGCCGACCACCGCCTGCACAAGATGTACGGCCCGAATGTCTGGCCCGATGACGTCAGCGCGTTCGCCGCGACGATGCGGGAGCTGTATGGCGCCCTGGACAACCTCGCCGGGCTGCTGCTCGAAGCGATTTCGACCTACATCGGCGAGGATCCGGCCATGCTCGGCGGTCTCGCGGACGGCGGCGACACGATCTTGCGGCTGATTCACTACCCGCCGGTGCCCGCCGACGCATCGCCCGCTTCCGTGCGGGCCGCGGCTCACGAAGACATCAACTTCATCACCATCTTGTGCGAGGCAACAGCCGGCGGCTTGCAGCTGCAGCAACGCGACGGGTCATGGCTGCCGGTCCACGCGCTCAAGGGCCAGTTCATCGTCGATTCGGGCGACATGATTCAGCACCTCACCAACGGCATGCTGCGCAGCACGACCCACCGCGTGGTCAACCCCGACGACAGCCGCGAGCGACGCTTTTCGATGCCCTTTTTCGTACACCCAAACCCGTCTGCGGATCTCACGCCGCGGCATCTCCCGGTCGTCTTGACCGGCGGCGTGGTTCGCTACGAATCGATCACCGCCGCGCAGTTCCTGGGACGCCGCCTGCGAGAACTCGGCCTGCACGTCATCGACGCGAACGAACCAACCTGATGGCGTCGGTACATTTCACGGCGAACCTGCGCCGCGTGGTCGATTTCGCCAGCTGCGATGTCACGGCAACAACCGTCCGCGAGGCCCTCGACGCGGTGTTCGACGGCCAGCCAACGTTACGAAGCTACGTGCTGGACGAGCAGGGCCGTCTGCGCAAACACGTCGTTGTCTTCGTCGACGGTGACGCCGTGCGCGACCGGAACGGATTGAGCGACGCCATCCCGCCAAACGCCGAGCTGTGGGTCATGCAGGCGCTCTCGGGCGGATAGTGCTACAGCTGGTTCGACCACGGTCAGCCGAGCTGAAGGGGCAACGATGAACGGATCGCTGGTGGTTTCGACTCGGAAGGGTCTGTTTGTTCTGCGACGCGGCGGATCGGGCGGCTGGTCCACGGTTGTCGAGGCTTTCGTCGGGGAACCCGTCACGCTAAGCCTTTGGGACGAACGCACGAACACGACCTGGGCTGCGTTGCGTCATGGCCATTTCGGGCCGAAGCTGCACCACTCGACTGACCTGCAGACGTGGAAGAGCGCCGCGTCTCCTGCGTATCCCGGCGCCGTTTCGTACTACGGGACACCGGCGAAAGGGGGCGACACACCGTCGGTCGACACGATCTGGGCGCTCGAGTCCGGCGGGGCTGATCGACCCGGGCGTCTGTGGGCCGGTACGATCCCCGGCGGTTTGTTCCGCAGCGATGACAACGGCGCGACATGGAACCTTGTCCAAGCGCTTTGGGACCGACCCGAACGCAGCGAATGGTTCGGCGGCGGCGCGGACGAACCGGGCATTCACAGCGTGCTTGTTGATCCGCGGGACAGCGACCACGTGACGGTCGGCGTTTCGTGCGGTGGCGTGTGGCAGACCCGCGATGCCGGCGAGACGTGGGAATTGACCGCCGACGGGATGTTCGCCGCGTACATGCCGCCGTCGCGTCGCAACGACCAGCGTATCCAGGACCCGCACCGGATCGTCCGCTGCCTGACCGCGCCAGACGTGCTTTGGAGTCAGCATCACAACGGCATCTTCGTCAGCCGCGACGACGGCAAGACGTGGTCATCGTGCGAAGGCGAGCCATCCTCGTTCGGCTTTGGCGTCGTCGTGCATCCAGCCGATCCGGACAAGGCCTGGTTCGTTCCGGCGGTCAAAGACGACAAGCGCGTACCGTCCGACGGGCGCTTCGTGGTCAGCCACACCGCTGATGGCGGAAAGACATTCGAGCTCCTGACCGACGGCCTGCCCACCCGCGCATGGGACATCGTCTACCGGCACGCCTTCGCGATCGACGCATCCGGCGACGTGCTCGCGATGGGATCGACGACCGGCAACCTGTGGCTGAGTGCCGACGGGGGCCGCACATGGACCGCGATCGACCATCACCTCCCACCCATTTACGCCGTCGACCTGTGCGGCGATTGTCACGGATGATCATGTTTGAACGCCATCGCACTTGCTGTGCACTCGCCCTGGTCGCCGCCGCGACGCTCCTCTCGTTGGGATGTGGCGAAGACGCGGCCGCCGACAATACGCCGATCGACGTTACCGGAGGGGGAGACGTCAACGAGGAAATCCGCCACGGTGGCGACGCGACGGGCAACGATGGCACACGCCTGCGCGTCGTGACGTTCAATGTGCTCTGTTCGATGTGTCCCAAGGCCGAAAACGACCCGTGGAAGGACCGCGTCCCGCACCTGCAGGCGCTCATCAAGGAGTACGACGCGGATATTCTCGGCGTTCAAGAGCTGGTGCCCAGGGAGCTCGCGATTGGCACGAAAGGCGGCGACGAACCCGGATTGATGGTCGCGACCCACCCGGTCTACGTTTCGCTGTACTGGCAGGCGACCACGACCGACGCGTCCTTCTCGACGTATCCCGACGCCGTCATCTACCTGCGCAAGAGCCGCTTCGAGGTCCTCGACTCCGGCACGTATTGGCTCGGACCCAAGCCCGACGAACCGCTGTCCGAGGGCTTCTTGAAAGGCAAACCGACCCTTTCTCGGCTGGTCGTGTGGGCGACGGTCAAGGACAAGTGGAGCGGTCGCAAACTCTACGTGGCCAATACGCATTTCGACCCGAACAGCCCGAGCCAGGAACTCAGCGCACCGCTGGTCATGGGGCGCCTGCCAAAGGACAAGTCATTGCGCGAACACGCGATCATCGTCGGCGACTTCAACGCCAAGCCCGACCGCGACGCGTACAAGACCATCGTGGCCGCCCAGGCGGACGGCGTGACGCTGCGTGAGGCGTACCCGGCATCGGCGGCCAAGGACGTGGTTCACAACGCGGACAAGGCGCCGGTGTGGGAGCCGAAAGACCAGATCGATCACATCTTCGTGGGGCCGAAGCTCGCGGTGTCCAAGTGGATGGTCGATATGAAGAAATTCGGGCCGAACAAGCGCTTTCCGTCCGATCACCGGCTGATCGCCGCGGACCTGAAGTTCCTCGACTGAGTGGCTCCTGGAGCGTCTAGCGCGCTTGGGCGGGTGCGCTGGTCCCAAAGTCCCACTCCAAAGTCCCGTTTTCAGGCAGTCGCAGGCGTTCAGTGGTGCGTTGAGTGGTCCCATGTGGTCCCATCTTGGGGGGGTTGGGTTTGACTGAACGCGCGACTGCTCGGGCGCGCCGATTGTGCAGGGCGCGGAAATGCGTGGATTTGGTCCCACTTCGCGGTTTGAAGGGGCGGTGTGTGGGATGGCTGGATTGTAAGTCTGCGGAATTATGGAGCGCGGGGGTTGGCACGGGATTTGTAGTGAATGGGAACGCCCCGGCAGCGGCGTCGGGGTCTTCGCGGTGCGGTGCACAGCCGGCGGAGCATCACCAGTGTTGGTTGGGCGGGCCGTCGGTGTAAGCCGGCGGTAGGTCCGCGCGGCGGAGCAGTACGCTCTGCTGCATGGTGGTGGTGCTGTTCGCGCGCGGCGTTTGAGCCTCGCCGAGCAGTGCCGGGGGAGGAACCAGCGACGGGGCCCACGGGTTGCACGAAACCCTGTGGAGGATCCCGGAGGGTCGGGGGCCTACGTCTGCTGCATTCCGACGCCAGGTTCCGAACCTTCGCTTGTCACCCGCGCGCGCTCAACCACGCGGGTCCTTCGGCCCTTCGGTCTTCTGGATCTCCACACCGTGCTGCTCCAGGTACTTCACGCCGTTCGCACCGCCGTACCCGCCGTCGACCACGATGACGCGCGTGATCCCAGCGTGGTGGATCATCTTCGCGCACATCATGCACGGCTCCCCGGTCACGATCAGCCAGGCGCCGCGGGCTGCAACCCCTCCGGCTGCGGCGTTGCAGACGACGTTCATCTCGGCGTGGTGGCAGCCGATCTCCATCCGCGTGCCGGACTTGACGCCCATTGTGTCGCGCAGGCATTCGTCGCCACCGCAGAGCTCGCCGCCTCCACGCGGGCCGCCGTTGTAGCCGTCCATGAGGATGACGTTGCGGGTCGGATCGACGAGCAGTGCGCCGAATTTGCGGCGCGGACAGTTGCTGGCTTTCGAGAGCGCGAGGCACTGTTCGATGCGGATACGCAGGTGTTTGGGCTTCATGGCCGCGACCGTAGCAGGTTGCGACAGGCACGAAAACGTGGCGTTCGACACGCAATACTCAACGAAGTGTCGATATTCGGCCAAATTACTCGACATAACGTCGAGTAATTGCCGTCCCCACGACGGACAGCCTTCGGACCTACAGCAGAAGGCGCTGCTTGGCGTTGACCTGCTTCATCTTTCGCCATGGGCGGGATTTGCGCCATGGCCGGCGGCGCGAATGAACCGTCTTGGTCTGCCAGAGCACGACGCCGCCCGCGAACAGATCTCCGCTGACCAGCTTGTGACCCGACGCCGGTTGACCGACGCGCTTGGAATCACGGTCGCCCGGTGACCACGTGTGGAGCTTGTGCGAAACGACGAACACCACGCCAGGCTTGTCGCGCCGCAGACGCATTGTGCGTATCGGACGGCGGCTGATGTGTTTGGTGACCGTGCCATCGCGGAAGTAACCGATGTGGTTGCGATTGGCCCATGCGAGCGCGCCGTCTCGGGAAAACCACACGCTGTGCATCCCTTTGCCCTTCTCGAGCAGGCGCAGGCCGCCGTTTTCCGCCAGGTAGACGCCATCCGCCGCTGCCCATGCCAGTGTTGACCCGTCTGGGGCGATCTCGGCGTTGTTGCGGAACCCTTTTGTCTCGCCGACCACCCGCGGCTTCAACTCCGGCTCGCTCACGTCCATCAGGCGCACGACGAGCTTGGCCGGTCGGCGTCGCTTGTTGCGTAGTGTCGGATCGGCGAACCAGGCGATGGTGTTGGCGAGGGGAGACGCGGCGAAACGGCGAATCGTTGTTCGTGAAGTGACCAGCCGGCGGAACGAGCCGTCGTGGCCAACGAGGGTCAGGGCGTCTCGCTTGCCGTCTTTGTGGAGGACGACAAGACCATCGGCGATCCACTCAAGCCAGCGAACGCGGGTCATGGCGACATGGCGCTGCGTTTGTCCCGTGGTGGCATCGACAATCACGACGCCGGCCGCGCGCTGACCGAGCGGCCGTTTACGGCTTTGCGCAACCTGGGCGGCGATCCAGCGTGTGTCCGGCGAATACCGAACGTCGCCGCCGATAGCGATGGGCACCGAATAGAGCGTCCGCTGCTTGTCGCGGACATGGAGGACGCCGGAACCGAGATCGACGAACGCCAAGGTCGAGCCGTCGGGGGCAACTTGGATCGCGCGCTGCGACGCGAAGTTGAGTCCGCCCCAGAACACGTCGCGTTGTCGGGTCGATAGCTCGGTTCGTTCGCCCTCTGAATCGACGAAAGCGATGGCATCTGTGCGCTCACGGCGCAGCTCGACCATGCCTCAGGCAAAGCCGGTGGACGGGATGGCGAAGAGACCGGTGAAGAGGGCACCTGCGACCGTCGCGGCACCGATGGGATGAGCGTGTTTCATGCCGCAACGACGCGCGGGTCCGCGAAACGATCTATCCCGCCCCTTTCAGCCCTGGCAGCCGGGCAGGGCGGTGTGCACGCAGCCCGTGGACGGATCGCAGAGATCTGCTGTGCAGGCCTTTCCATCGTCGCAATCGGTGCTCACCTTGGTCTTGCAGGCTCCCGCTGTCTTGCAGCTGATTTCGCCCCAGGGGCCGATGCGGTACAGGAGTGCCTTGCCGACCATGCTGGCCACCGCGCTGTCCGTGGTCGCGCCCAGGAAGTAGCCGCCGTCGAGCCCTCCAATCGCGACGCCCCGCACCGACCAGGTGTCGAGCTTGGTGTCGCTGACATAGGTGTGTTGCCAAACCGGTTCGCCCTGCGGGCCGGTTCGCGCTGCGACGATCCGTGTACCCGAGGTGGTCTGTCGGTCGCCTGAGATGAAGAATCCACCGGCCACGGTCGCGACGTTATTGAGCAGGATGCCGTCCCAATGTGTCGGGGAACGGTTCCAGATCACCTTGCCGTCGCCGGTGACACCGAGCATCCACGATCGTCGCGCGTATGTGTTGACCCAGCTGAAGCCGACCGCGACGGCCAGCTTGTCGTTGACGGGGGCGAGCTCGCGAATCGACCCGTTGGCCGCCGCCAAGCCCTTCGGTGCCAAGACGGCGTGCCAGTGGACTTTGCCGTCGTGGCTCATACGGGCGAGCCATCCCGACGTCTTGACGCCGACCTTGGCTTCGCCGCCGACGAAGCTCGTCGCGTCGCTCAAAGTCGTGACGCAGTACGGATCGAGCTGCGTTGATGCCTTGCTCACGTGCCAACGCGAGAACTTGGCCTTGGTGCCCGCCGCGAGCTGGTCCACATCGATCCGCACGAAGCTGGCTGAGCCCCCCTTGTACCCCGGCTGAGAGCCGACGCCGAAGACCGTGCCCGTGGGCGTCGCGCTGGTGTCTCGACCGTGTCCCGCGCAGCTGCTGCACCCGCCGTCCAGTGCGACAGCGAACCCGTTGAGCGCGTGGCTTTGGTTGCCGCAGAAGACCATCCGTGTCGTACCTCCGATCTGCTGGTCGCCGGCCAGTGTCTCGAAACCGCCGGGATGGGGCGTGTAGTGGTCAGCCCAGGTCGCTGGGCATGGGTCGTTGTGGCGCGATGTGGGCGATCCGATGACGCGGGCGCGCTCAGTGACAAAGGTGCGTTGCTCCAGCAGACCCTTGGCGGTGGGCGATTTGGCCAGCACCTTGATGGAGTCGCTGCCCACACGAGTCAATCCTGCGACGCGCGGGCCGCCGCTGATCGATGCGATGCGATAGCGCCCGGCCGCGCTGCCCACGCAGGTTCCCTTGCTACACGTTCCGCTGTCCGAACAGGTTGTTGGCGCAGGGCACTCGAACTTGTCGTCGGCGACGTTCTGACAGCCAACCGCGGCGTTGCAGAAATCGCGGGTGCACGGCTTGTTGTCGTCACAATCGCCCAACAAGACAGTCTCGCACGCGCCGCCGGTCCCGCAGGCCACGTCTCCCCACGCGTTTGCAGCGGCGAGCCACGCCTTGCTCGTGCCGTTTGCGTCGGTCTGGTGACCCGTCCACGCGAGGTTTCCATCGGCGAGCTCGACCAGATCGCTGATGCGTCCGGATGTGCCGACGGGCAGGCCGAGGGTGCGTTGCCACTGCACGTTCATGAGTTGGTCGACGCGGGCCAGCCACGGACGTCGATTGGACGACGTATTGTCGGCGTCGCTATGACCTGCGATCCACACACCGCCAGCGGCTGAGCCTGTGACGCATACCCCGCGCCGCTGCTGCGCGACTTCCTTGGCCCGCTGCGTGCCGGCTTGTCCGCGCGCCAGAAACGTCGACCGTTTCGACCCACCGCCATAGAGGATCCAGGCGTGCTGGTCGGCCCCCGCGACCGCGTCGGCCGTGTAGGTGTAGGTGCTGGCGCCAAAATCGGTCGTGTGCAGCTTCTTGCCCGATTGCTCTTCCATCCAGAACGCATGTTCCGAACTGGTGGTCGCGTTTCGCTGCGAGCTGCGGTGGTAGACATGGCCATTGCTGAAGAGCGCGACCGCCGGGGACGCCGCTTTGTGCGCACTCAGACCGTCGCGGCGCCAGAGCTGCTGGCCGGTCGCGTCAAGCCGGAAGAGCTGCGTGGTCCCGTTGACCGCTTTGCTGTCCCCGTCATCGACCGCGACGATGAAAAGCGTGTCGAGCGGACCACGCTTGAGCCTGATGAGACGCAGGTCGTGCCCTTTGAGCGACGCGAAGTCCTGGGTCTGGAGCACCTTGCCGCTGGCAGAAAGACGCGCGATTCGAGCACGCATCTTCTTGTCCTTGGCGACTACCGTTCCGCCGATCCACGCGGTTGTGTCGGCCAGTGCAACGACGCCACGCGCCTCGTGCCACGGGCTGCTCACGCCGTCGGTTGGAAGCGACCATTGCCACTTCACGGCGGCGGTGCGAGTGACGCGCACGACGTACCAGCGCTGATCGGTCTTGGACGCACTCCAACTCTGGCCCGCGGCGGTTAGCCATCCGTCGGGATGTTGGTCGAGGGCCGTAAACCTCGCGTTGCGGCCAGGGTGAGCGAGGGTGAGCGAGAAGCGTCCGTTGTCCTGGCCCGGCTGGCAGACGCCTTCTTCACAACTGGCGCCGATGAGACAGGAGCCCTTCTTGTCGGGACACGCGGTGCCGTTGGTCGCGAGGACGGCGACGCACTTGAAGTCCAGCGGGCTCAGTGACTGGCAGCTGGCCACCTGACACGGCGCCACCTTGTTGGTGCAGGTCAGCTGCGCGCCGGCGATGCAGACCCCGACCTTGCAGGAGTCGTTGACCGTGCAGCCGTTGTCGTCGGCATTGCACAGCTTCCCGTCGGCGAGCTTCGTCAGGGCGCAGGTACCTGTCTTGTCGTCGCAGGCGTCCGAGGTGCAGTCGTTTCCGTCGTCGCAGACCCGCGGCGAACCGGTGCATGTTCCTTTGCTGCACACGTCCTTGTCGGTGCAGAGGTCGCCGTCGTCGCAGAGGCCCGCTCCGACGCTGTGGGCGCACCCAGCCTTGGGAGTGCAGCTGTCCGCTGTGCACGGGTTGCCGTCGTTGCAGCCGAGCTTCGCGCCGACACACGCGCCGTTGGCGAGGCATTTGCTGCCGTGCGTGCACGCGTTGCCATCGTCGCAGGCCTTGCCCGTGTTGTGCGGCTGCAGCGCACACGCGCCGGTTTTCGGGTTGCAGGTCGCCGCCAGGCATGTCGTGTCGTCCTTGGGGCTGCAATACACCTTGGACGCGGGGTTGAACGTGCAATCGGCGACCTTGAGCGCCTTGTTGCAGTACCAGGTGCCGTTGCACAGGTCGCCATCGTCGGCCTTCTCGCAGTCTGCGTCGGTCTTGCAGTTGCATGTCACCCCGGCGGCCTTGCACAGCTTGCCGGCGCACGTTCCACCGGTGGTGCATGGATCATTGTCGTCGCATGGATAGGGGCCCGTATCGGCGTGAACCGGGTCGTTGGGCTTCTTGATCACCCATTTGCAGACGGTCAGCGGCGGCCCCACGGCCTGTTTGGTCGTGACGCACGCTGGCGTGACCGCGTCGCGCGCCATCGGTGTGCATTTGCCGGTCTTGGGCGCGCAGGCTGTGTGCACACACGCGACGTCGTTGACCGTTGGGCAGGACACCACCGAAGCCTTGTTCGCGATGCAGGTGCCCGACGCCTTGTTGCAGACGGGAACGCCATTGCACAGGTCGCCATCGTCGAGCGCAGCGCAGTCCTTGTCGGCGGCGCATGTGCAGGTGTTCTTGCCGGCCGCGCATTGGCCACCCGCGCAGGCGTCTCCCGTCGTGCATTTGTCGCCGTCGTCGCAGGCCTGTCCGCTTGGCGCCGCCACGGTGCTGCAGACGCCGGTCCACGGTCTGCAGGCCTGGACCTGGCACGGAACGTTGGAAGTGCCGCATTGCACCACCGACTTCGGCACGACCTTGCAGTGCCCGGTTTTGTCGCAGATTCGTTGTCGGCACTTGTTGCCGTTGTCGCAGTCCTTGTCCGTCGCGCATTCGCACGCTGGCAATCCGCTGCAGGTGCTCGATGGATTCGCGCCGCCTGTCGTCTTGCAGGCGTCTCCGATGGTGCAGGCGTCCCCGTCGTCGCAAGCGCTTCCGGGCGCGGCAAGAGTCGTCGCGCATTTGCCTGTCTTCGGCTCGCATGCATTGACCTGGCAAGGGCCCCCGTCAGGACACTGGATGGCACTTCCGGCCTTGATGGCGCACCGCCACGGCAACGCGACCTTGTCGCACACCATCGTCCCCGCGCATGGGTCTGCCTGGCCCGTGCAGTCGGTGTCTGCTAGACACGAACACCGGCTGTGCGGGCCGGCTTTGCATGTGCCGGTTCCGTCGACGATGGCGCAGACATCACCGGCGCTGCAGGGGTCGCCGTCGTCGCATGGTGTCCCGGGCGCCCGCGCATAGGGCACGCACACACCCGTTGCGTCACAACGATGCTGCACGCAGGCCGTGTCTTTTTCACTGTCGCAGACACACGGCGCGACCGTCCCGGCGTCGATTGCCTTGGAGGAGTCGCTGCCCGCCGTGGGCTCGTCGCTGCACGCCGCCATCGCCGTCGCGACGACAAGCAGCCATCCCCACCGTCGCATCAACACCCCGGCGCCGCGATGGGCTTGTGGACGCAGCCCTTCTTGGCGTCGCAAAGGTCGGCTGTGCACGCTTTGCCATCGTCGCAATCGGCGAGCTTCTTGCCGTCACACTTGCCGAGCGTGCTGCAGTCCACCTCACCCCACGGCCCGATGCGCAAGTGAGCCGGGTTGGACGGGCCGCTCGTGCCGGTCACGTTGAGGGTCTTGCCGCCGATGTGGGTGCCGCCATCGATCGCGGCAACGATGGCACCGGGTGTCATGTGGGCGTCCTTGCGACCACTGTGCGGTTGGTAGGCACGCGCCCACACCACGCCGCCACCCACGTCGCGCCGGCTCGCCCAAAGCCAATTGCCCTTCGGTGTCTTGACGTCGCCGCCCAGCACGAGCCCCGCCTTGTCCACCAGGATTCCGCGGATCGACACCGAGTCGTAGCTGCTCGGCGTCTTCTCCCACAGCTTCTTGCCGTTGCTGTCGTGCGCGATGAGCCAATGGCGATAGGCGAGCGAGTTGGCCCGCATATGTCCGCCGGCGATGAATTCTTCGTCCGTACGGCTCGCGATTGCGTACAAGCCGCTGTCGACCGCGGGCTGCACGATGCGCGTCCAGAGCACCTTGCCGTCGTTGCCCACGCGCTTGACCAGGCCGCTCGACTTGCCCTTGGCGACGGCATTGCCGACCAGCACCAGCGACGCGTCACTGCGAACCACGAACGCGGTCGGATGGACGTCATACCCCTTGTCCTGCAGGTAGACGTGGGGCGCCGTCACGGTCGGCGGCAGCTTGTGCCACGATGTGTTGGCAGTCGGTTGTTTGGCCTTGTCGAGCCGCGTGAACACGATCGCGTTGTTGGAACCGGTCTGCTTGGCGATCGCAAAAACCGTCCCCGTGCTGTGTTCGGCGGCGGCCGTGCTGGTCACCTTGCAGCCCGAACAACCCGGCTTCATCTCGTATTGCCATTCGGTCGCCGGCAGTGTTTGGGGCCCAAAACCGCACACGTAGCTGGAGTTCTGTTTGTTCTTGGGCGCCCACGACTCGAGCTTGTAGAGGCTCTTGCCGCCGCCCACACAGACAAAGCGATTGTTGGCGCGCGTGTGGCAGCGCACGTCGACGTGTCCCAGGCACCGAATCGTCTGGCTGCTGAAGTCGCCGGTGGGACCGCTGGTCAAGTTGCGCCAGTGCTTGTTGATCATCCACAGCCCCGTATAGCTCCCGCGGCCAAAGACGTTCCATACCGTGCCGTCCTTGCGCCGCAGCAAGCCCGCGGATTCGTGGTGGCTGCCCTCGCCGCCTTGCATGCGGTAGCGCCCGTGCGGCGTCCCGATGCATTTGCCGTTGATGCACTTGCCGCCGGACGAGCAGGTGTTGGGCCGCGAACACTTCAACGTGCTACCGGCTATGTGTTGGCAGCCGCCCGCCGGATCGCACAGGTCGCGGGTGCACGGGTTGTTGTCGCTGCAACCGGTGACGCCCTTGTCGGCGCACTTGCCGGTCGCCTTGCAGTCGATCTTGCCCCAGCGGCTCGAACGCGCGAGCCACGCCCAGCTATTGCTCTTGTTCGACGTGTACCCGGCCAGGATCAGCGTACCGTCCTTCAACCGGCGCATGCCGTGAACCGCGCCCCATCGGCCCTGGGTGATGGGGATTGTCGCCTGCGACTGTTCATTGACGTCTCCGCTGACCACGGCGAGCCACGGCCTGCGCAGCTCCAGCTTGCCGTCAACGTTGGTGTGTCCGGCAAAGATGATGCCGTTGTCGGGCGTGACGACCGCTGTCCGCGCCAAGCGGCCGGCGCCGAGACTGATCCCGCCCGGTCGGGCTTTGGAGCCGATCTCGTGGGTCCCCACGCTGGTCGAGAACGTGGGCGATGAGGTAAGCCCCCGCCACATGAAGCTCTTGTCCCACGACGCGATCGCGACACCAGCGTGGACACGCTGCCAAGACGATTGTATCGACCACGGATTCCAGTAGGTCCACGTCTTCGTCGCCAGATCCAGCCACGCCGCCACGATGCGCGGTTGCGAGCTTTTCAGGTTGCGTCGCGCGAAAAACAGCTTGCTGTTGGCTGAAACGCCGACCGAAGGGTCGTCCTGCGCCGACGTCCCAGTCACGTGCTTCACCAGGACTTTGCCGTGACCGTCGAGGTACCAGAAGACCGACACAGCCCAGCTTCGTGTCGCAGGAATCCGCGGTGCACGGGTTCTTGTCGTCGCACGTCTTCTTGGGTCCGAAACACACCCCCGCCGCGTTGCACTTCTCGAACGCGGTACAGGCGTTGTCGTCGTCGCACGCCTTGCCGAGACTTTCAGGCTTGAGCCCACATTTGCCCGTCTTCGGATCGCATGTGTTCTCGAGGCACGCCTGGTCGTTCTTCTTGGTGCAGAAGACCACCGACGCTTTGTTTGGCTTGCAGTCGGGCACTTTGAGCGACTTGTCGCAGTAGAAAACGCCGTTGCAGAGGTCGCCATCGTCCGCTTTTGCGCAGTCGGCGTTCGTCTGGCACTTGCACGTCACGGCCGACGCCTTGCACGTCTTGCCGGTACACGCCTCCGCGCTTGTGCATGGGTCGCTGTCTTTGCACGGGTACGGGCCCTGGTCGGCCTCGTGCTCCTTGTTGCCCCTCGACTTTGAGAATCCACTTGCAGACGAGCGCGCCGCCTGTGCCGCTTCCAGCCTGGCCCTTGGTGCACTGCAGCGTCACCTTCTCGCGAGCGGTCGCGGCACACTTGCCGGTCTTGGGCTGGCAGACGTTGAGCGCACAGGCCGTGTCCGTCACCGTCGGACACGTGACGATCGACGCTGGGTTGGGCTCGCAGGTCCCGCTCGACTTGTTGCAGAACATCAGCCCATTGCACGTGTTGCCGTCGTCGAGCTTGCTGCAGTCCGCCGTTGTCTTGCACGAACACGTGTTGGTGCCGCCCTTGCACGCGCCACCTTTGCAAATGTCGCCAGTGGTGCACTTGTCACCGTCATCGCAGGCCGTGTTCGCCGCGGCCGCCGTCATCTCGCACAGCCCGGTCGACGGGATGCACGCGGCCTTGAGGCAGGCCGTGTTCTTGTCCGTCGGGCATTTGACGGTCAGCGCCGGGTTGATCCGGCACTTCTTGGTGTTCTTGTCGCAGAACTCTGCGCTGCAAAGCGTGTCGTCGGTGCAGTCGGCATCCACCGAGCAGGAGCACGTGTCGATGCCCGTACACTGGGCTTTTCCGCCCTTCGCAGAGGTGCATCGGTCCTTTTCGGTGCACGAATTGCCGTCGTCGCACAGCGTTCCGGTTGGCTTGTTGGTGATCGTGCACTTGCCCGTCTTGCTGTCGCAGCCCGCTTCGGTGCACGCGTCGTTGGAGGCTGCACAGACAACCTTGGTGCCCGGCTTGATGCGGCAGGACCACGGCAGCACGGCCTTGTCGCAAAAGAAGGTTCCGGTGCACGCGTCGCCGTCAGTCTTGCAGTCGGCGCTTTGCTGGCACTCGCAGCCGCTTACGGTTCCGGCGGTACACGACCCGCTCGCGCAGCGGTCGCCGATGCTGCACGGGTTGCCATCGTCGCATGGCGTGCCTTTCGGCCGCGGGACCATGGAGCAGTTGCCCTCTGCGTCGCATCGATTCGTCGCGCAGGGCGTGTCTTTGGCGGGATCACACCAGCAGGAGGGCGTGCTTGTAACGTCGACTGCGACCTTGTCCGAGCTGACCGGATCGGCGTCGTCGGAACATGCTGCCGCAAGGGCGATCAACGCAACGACACCAGCTAGATGCTGAAGACAGACGGGCGGACGCAGGTGCATCTGAGCGGGACTCACGTTGGACATGGCGTTGTGCGGGCGACGAAAAGTGTAGCGGATCGCACGTTGGCACACACCTCCGAAAAGATCGCAGCCGGTCCCCAACGGCCTGGCGCTACCGATTCAGCCGCTCGAGCTCGGCCCGATCAGGGCCTGTCCCTGAATTGCGCACAATCCGAGCGTGACGAGCAACAACGCAAGGGCAAGGGCGGCGCCCACGCCGGCGCGATGGATACGTGTTGTGTGCACTTGGGACGAATCGCCCATGACGGCCGGCCTATCGCTCAGTCAGCGACTTCCAATCGGGCCGGTCAGCCGGACAGGCCGCGGCCCGTAGGATTGTCTCTACGGGCCGATCTCGGCTCGAAGGTATTGATACCGCACCCCCCACCCAAAACCGCTCCAGGGGCTTCTGCGAGCCACGTAGGGGCATATGGCCTCGAAAAACGGCTCTGCAGACGCCGGCGGCCGCCTTCTTGCACGCGTACGAGGTCCAGGCGAGCAGCTTGTCGTCGTCGGGGCACGCGGTCGACTTGCCGTTGCACGCGTAGTTGCCGCCCGAGTGGGTGAACATGTCGTTCTTGCAGACGAACGTCTGGTTGACGACCTTGGTGGCGCCGACGCACCTGGTACCGCTGGGGAAGAGCTTGCCTTGCGTGTCGCCAACGCATTGATGTTGTTTGTCGATCGAGGCCCGCGAATCGAATTCAGGTAGTAACGCGTCGATATGTGTTTGGAGCGCTGGGTGTCAATCTCGGCTCGGCCGCTGAACCTTCAGCCCGGCAACAACTCGCGGACAGCAACGCAGCGCTCGTGAATCGAGGCGAGGCGCGCCGGGAACGGGACCTTCGCCCAATCCTGGTCGGCCGGATCGCACAGCGGCGCGATGCGGCTGAGAGCGATGATATCCGCGAGCAAGTCGGCCAACACCTGGGCGAGCGGCACGGAATGGGGGCCGTCTTCGGGGAAGGAAATCGACTCGTAGCGCCGCCGCGCGACAGGATGAAAACAGGCGTGGGCGAGCACGTCCGCGGCGAGCACCTCGGCCACCGATCGATGGGCCTGGGCCCCGTTGGCGCTGAAGTCGGCCTTGTTCAGCGTCGCGAGCAGCCGCGCGTTGATGCGCAACTCTACATCGAGCATCTGATCGAGCCCCTTGGCGAGCGACGGGTCTTCGAGGCCCTCTCGCTCGGCGCGGCGGCACCACCATCCAAGGGCGGCCGTCGACGGCGAGCTCCGACGGTCTGTCGCGGTCCAGTCCAGGTTGGTCATTGTCGTCCTCCGTTTCGGCCGCGGGTGCGCAAACGCATCGAACCGTGTGCGCGGCGCAGCTCGTAGATGGGTTGTTGACTTTGAATTCGCTTCACGTTCCGTGCCACGGCCTCCCGACGGGAGGTAATAGCCCTGATTTCAAAGAGATAGACGAATCGGCGGCGGGTTTCTAACGCCGAAATCATGCGCCGCACCGGGACGGTTTCGTGACGTCCCACTGGGACGTATCGGGTGGATGCGTGCGGTCAACGGTGGGACAGCACCGGGACAGTGGGGGCCGGGACAGTTGCGGGCCGGGACAGTTGCGCGCCGGGACAGCGGTGGGCCGTTTTCGGGCGCTCTTTGGAGCCAGGCTTCACCGGCTCAACCAACGCTCCACGAAGCGGCGGTCCGATGGGGCCAGGGACCACTGGGGAAGCTCGTGCGGCGCAACCCACGCCAGCTCCTCGTGCTCCAGCGCGACTGCCTCACCGGCGAACAACACGGCGGCGAATACGATCAGGAAAGGCGTGCCGGCGTCACCGATCTCGGCAAGCACATCGCCGACCGCCGTGACATCGACCCCGAGCTCTTCGCGCAGCTCGCGGATGGCCGCGTCAACGTCATTTTCACCCGGCTCGAGCTTGCCGCCCGGAAACTCCCAGAGGCCGCCGTGGCGCTTGGCCGCGGGTCGCTTGGCGATCAACCACCGGCCCTCGCGCTCGCACACCGCCGCAATGACGCGAACAACGGACATCGCCCGACCTTCCGCTACCAGATGAGCTGGCCATACAGCGACTGGTACCCGCGCAGCAGCTCGAGGAATTGCACCGCGAATTCGAGGTCGATCAGCGCGCCGTACTTGTTGTCCTGCGAAGCGCCCTTCCAGGTGGCCGCCGCCTTCTCGCACGTCTTCAACATCTCGATGCCGATGCTGTAGACCTCCGGGTTGGACATCTGCAACGCCTGGTAGGTGTGGTGGTCCAGCGGGTTGTCGAACGACACGACCGTCGCGGACTTGGCCGGGTCGACCGCGTCAACGGCGCCCTTCACCCAGACCTTCGTGGCGTGGTTGAACGACTGGTCCCAGTCCGCGTTGAACCACGCCATGCCCATCCACATCGCTGTCGGGCGCAGGTTGTACAGCCCCGGCATCTCGATATACGGCAAGCTGTCGTGCTTCTTGCGGGCGTTTCCCTCGAGGAAGAGGTCGGTCTTCTTGATGGCGGGCGTCTTACCGCTCGCGTCGACCTTCCAGCCGAATTGGTCCTTGCGACCCGAAATCAGGGCGCCGAAAAAGCGCATGATCTGCGGCCGGAACCACAGCATCGTCGAGATGACGTAGCTCGCGAGCGCCTGGCTGGCGTCCTGGCCGATGAACATTGTCTCGGGGTCGGTCAAGACGGCGAGGGCGTTCCACTTGTCGTAATACGCGCCGATGTAGCGCAGTCGCTCGTAGTAGTAGTAGCCGGTCTCACCGTCGTAGACCGTCTCGTCGTGTCGGCCCAGCCCGAGCGGGATGTTCAAGTTCACACAATCGCTGGCGTAGTTGGGATCTTGCGATGGGTCCGCCAGGTCGCTGTGGCACGTGAAGTCGCCCTTGCAAATCGGCGATGTGGCCTCGGTGAAGACCTTGTAGTAGCGGTTTTTCGCCTTGTCGTAGCAGTAGCCACCGGGATCGGGCGTGGAGACGACCTGGGCGAGCGCGTTCAGACCCATCTTGATACCGGCGGTCGCGCCGAGTCCGCCGAGTGGATGCTCTTCCCAGAGCGGCACGTTTTCGCCCTCTTTCATCAGTCCGAGCTCCACACCTCGGTAGTCGGCGAGGATGCCAAACAGACCGGCGCCACCGAGCACGCTGTAGTCGGTCACCGCGTCGACCCAGTGCTGGTACTGGTTGAGCACCGGCATGAAGTTGTTCCAGTAGACTTGGCCGTCGTAGTCCCAGATGAAGAAGTTGGTCCGGTCGCGACGGAAGGCTTTGACGAAGTAGTAGTCGTGGTACTTGCTCATCGCGCCGTGGACCATCTCGTAGGGATCGGCGCCCTCGTCGTACATCGCGCACGTCGACGTGCCCATCTCGTACTCGTCGCTGCAGAATCGATACGGAACCTCGTACAGCTTGCGCGCCTTCGGGTCGCCGATGCCCTTGCTCGCTTCGCCCGAACGCTCGGCGACGAGCTGGCTGTAAGGCACGAACTTGCGGTCGCTGAGGTTGGCCGTTCCGCCAAACATCTTCGGCATGTGGGTGTAATGCAGGGCGCCACGGTACAACGAGTCGAGTAACAGCCGCGCATCGCCGGACTCGTAGTCGGTGTAGATGACGTCTTTCTTCTTGGCGTCTGTGGTCATCGTGCCCAGCGCGAACTGGACCTCGTTGCGCGTGATGCCAAACCACTTGCTCTTCTTGAGCGCGGCGGCCGCCTTGTCGCCGAAGACCTCGACCAGCTCGGCATAACCAAAGGCGATGGCGGCCCGGTCGTAGTAGCCCAGACCCTTGATGTCGTGGTGGAAGCGGCTGCTGTACTCCATGATGGAACTGTAGCGGTAGTCCAGCAGGCCCGACTTGAGCTGACCGTCGCTGAGCTTGGGCAGGTCCATCGCCGACCCGTTGGGGCCGCGCATCTTCCAATAGTAGTCGTGGTAGTTGAGCGCGTCGCTGCTCGCCTCGAAGTTGTGCCGCAGACCGAGCGTGTGGCCGAGTTCATGCAGCGCGGTCGACTTGAACACATCGCGGTAGATGGCCTGCCAGACCTTCTCGGGGTCTTTGACGTCCTTGAGCGTTTCGGCGAGGCCCAACACCGCGTCTTGCGCGAATGCGGCGTGGTAGATGTTGCGTTTGGCCAGCATCTTGTGGCGCTCCCGTAGCATCCGACGGCCTGCGCGTGACGCCCAGTTAGCGGGGGAAACGCGCGCCTTTTGGCCTTTGCTGAGCGCTCTCGGGCCGGCGGCTGACATCATCGCCTGCTTGTCCTTGGCCGACCCGAAGAGCAGCGTCATGTCCTTGGTGATCAACCGGTCCTCAAGCTTGCTGCCGCGCAGCCTTTGCGCCTTCTTGTGTGACCAACCGGGCTGGACCTTGAGTTTGTCCTTGATGCTCTTGACCGAATTGCGGCGCTGCTTGGTGGCGAATCGCTTGGCGAAGTCGCGGGCCTCCTTGACGCGCTTTTGGTGGTCGGCGTGCTGCTTGGCGGCCTTTGCCTTGGCCTGCTTGGCGTCTGTCTTGGGCGTGGGCGCGAATCGCTTGAGTCGTTGCGTGACCTCCGCGCTCGATACGTGCCCGAGGCCGTAGTCGACCGGGTCCAGTTCGCCTCGTGCGAGCCGCAGGATGTCGCGTCCGTTGGTGGCAAACACCTTCAGCGGGCCGGCATAGATGTGCGCGTGACCGGAGAGGATCTTGCCGCTCAGCGGGTCCATGGCTGTGGGACCGTAGCCGAGCAGCCCGGCGCGTGTCGGCTCATTGACCAGGCTCAGCAGCGAGTAGCGGATGTCGCCCACACGCTGACCGCGGTCGGTCACCTTGCCGTCCGCGTCGAACGCCAGCGTGTTCTCCTTGACCACGAACATGGGCGCCAAGTCGGCCGCTTTCTTGCCCTGGGCGGCCGCCACGACCTCGCGGAACGTCCTGTCCCACGCTTTTCCAGCCGCCTTGGCCGTCTCCACGAGCTGGGGATCGAATCCCTGGCCCAGCCAATACACGATCGGTTTGGGCGTGCGCTTGTCGTAGGGGATGGGTTTGCCGGCGTCGTCGACGTGTTTTTCCCAGATATCGTGGCGCGCGATGTGCAGCGGCCGCGCGCTTTCGACCTCGCCGTACTTGTCGTCGTAGCCGTAGCGCTCGGTCCGGAAGTAGCCGAACTTGTCGAACATCGGGATGCGCACCACGTTGGCGTCGGGCGCGGGTTTGCCGGCCTTCTTGGCGGCCTCGATGTCCGTTTTGGTCACCCGCGCGACGCCCTTGCCGTCGAGGTTGTCGAGGTCGAAGTCGCCGTCCTTGGTGGTCTTGACCTCCGCCACTTCGACCGCGCGGATCGGTGCGCCCTTGTCGTCGCGCAGGATGTAGTTGTCGGGGTACTTGAGCGGCCGGTATGTCTCGTCGGCGGGCACCTTCATGATCGACGTGCGGATCTTGATCTCGGCGGCCTTGCAGTCCTCGTTGAAGTAGAACCAGCAGAGCGGCCACGACATCGGGCCCCACCACGGGTCCCACTCGTCGATGACCTCGGGTGTCGCGTGCACCTTGGTCACGAAGTCGATGTAGTCGGCCGATTTCGTCTCGCGATGGCGGACAGGGTCGCGCGACTCGGACCAGCCGGTGCCGTTTGTGGCTTCCGATGACCGCCAGCCCATCGTGAACGCGTCGGGGTCGGATGGATCGAGGATCACGTGGTCGACCGGCTTCATCGCCACCGAATCGACCGGGAAGTTGAAGTTGACGCCCTCGTTTTTCGCCCAGTCCACGCGGACGTAGTCGCGCTGGTACCAGGGCAGGTCTTCGTCGTTTTCGACAAGCACGTTGGTCTGCTCGCCGGTCGATGGCGCGTACTCGCGCATCACGTCGAGATGTTTGACGATCGGGTAGATGGCGACGGGCTGCCCGGTCACGTTTTCGCCCGGCTTGGCGGCGTCCTTGTAGGCGAGATCCGTGCCCTGGATGAAGTCGTACACCCGGTACGCGATGAGCTTGTCCTGCTCGATCTTCCAGTGGATGCGGTCGGTCTCTTCCGCTTCGCCCACGAACGTCCAGCCGACCGTGAACGGTGCATCGACAACCGTTCGCTGGAAATACCAGTGGCCCGCAAACACGGACTTGTGGATCGCGCCTGGCTGGACGCGGTCGATGAGCCCGAGGTCCTGGGCGCATGAAGCGAGGATTGGGGCGATAAGCAGGCAGCACGCGGCAACGCGCAGCCGCGCCGTGGCGGCGGAAAGAGCGGTCATGGGGCCTCCGGACGCCCCGGAGTCTACCGCCTACCAGTCGTCGAAGTCGATTCCGTCGAGCGCGCCCATATCGGGTCCATCGATGTCGTCGAGTTTGTCGTCGTCGTCGGCGCCCAGCCCCATAAGCTTGCGAACCAGCGCCAGCTCGTCCTCGGTGGCGTCGTCTTCGTCCGCGTCGTCCTCTTCGTCGTCGTCGCCGAGGTTGAGGGCAAGGCCTTCGATCGCGTCGTCTTCGTCGACGTCGTCCCCGCTTCGCAACGTGCCGGCGTCCTCGCCGCTTTCTCCTTCCGCGTCGTGGTCGTCGTCGCCGTCGTCGTCGTCGTCGATATCTTCGTCGTCGTCGTAGAAATCGAGGTGCCGGTAGTCCGAGTCGTCGAAATTCAGCTCTTCGGGAGCGTCTTCGTCATCGTCTTCTTCTTCTTCTTCGTCGCCGTCGATGTCGGGGAGGTCATCCTCCCACTCGTCGTCCCAGTCGCTGATTGCCATCTCAGCCTCCCGTCAGCGCGCGGTGTCGGCGCGCTCGTTCTCCACCTCGCCCCTCGGTCGACCCAAGCACGACCAGCAAGCGGCGCGGAATCTGCGTGCACTTGGACCGGATGACAAGAGCATTGTTGAGCAGATGCGGCACAAAGGGGTGATTTTGGCGCGCATTTTCGCGATCGTCGGCGCCCGGCGAGGAGACAGCGGGGATCCACGTCGCGCCGATTTCCGGCTGAAGGATCCTAATGTCTTGGAATCTTGCCGTTTTTTCACGACGACTGCGAGGATGGTCCGATGGTCAGCTTGAACAGGATCTACACCAAGACCGGTGACCGGGGGGAAACCGGGCTTGTTGGCGGCGGTCGGGTGCCCAAGGACGATGTGCGCATCGAGGCGTACGGAACCGTCGATGAGCTCAACGCGTGCATCGGATTGGTGCGGGAACGCAACTGCGCAACGAATGTGGACGCGGACGCCCAGGAGCGCATCGATGCGGCGCTCGAGCAAGTGCAACAAGTGCTTTTCAACCTCGGCGCGAGCCTCGCCACCCGCGCGGAAGACCGTCGCGACAGCCACCCCTGCGTAACCGAAGCCGACGTGGCGTGGCTCGAGGAACGTATCGAGACCTGGAACGCGGAGCTGCCAGCGCTGCACAGCTTCATCCTCCCCGGCGGTGGACCTGTCGGCGCGACGCTTCACCTGGCTCGGACCGTCTGTCGCCGCGCGGAACGCCGCATCTGCACACTGTCGACCATCGAACCCATCGCCGACCTCGTCCTGCCGTACGTCAATCGGCTCAGCGATATGCTCTTCGTCCTCGGCCGCTGGGCTGCGCTGCGACTCGGCGAGAAAGAGACGCTCTGGAAGTACTGACGCATCGCCGGCCGGACTCCACAACGGCCGTGTCCTTGCTTGAATCGACGGCGCGCGGCACATTCGCGGTCGCAACCGCATTTCCGTCATGTTTTTCGAGCCGTAAACGCATCCATGAGCCCTCTCGGCCTGTCTTTGAAGGAAGGCGACGTCATCGCCGGCCGCTATCGCATCACCGGCACGCTCGGTCGCGGTGGCTTTGGTGCTGTGTATTCGGCCGAGCACGAGATGACCGGCCAGGCGCTGGCGATCAAGGTCCTCGCAGTTGATCCGAAGTCCAGCACCGATGATGTCGAGGCGCGCTTCTTCCGCGAGGCCCGGATCACGGCGCGCCTGACCGACCTGCACACGGTCCGCGTCTTCGACGTCGGCAAAGCCGCAGACGGCGCGCTGTTCATGGCCATGGAGATGCTGCGCGGCCCGACCCTCGAGGCGGTGCTGAAACGGCTCACCGACGCCAACAAGACCATGGCCGACGACCAGGCGATCGACACCGCGCTGCCGATCTTGCAGAGCCTGGCCGAAGCGCACAAAGCTGGCCTCGTCCACCGCGACCTCAAGCCGGCCAACATCATGCTGGCCACCAAGGGCGACGATCACACGGTCGTCAAAGTGCTCGATTTTGGCATCGCGCGGACCACCGATTCAGACCTCACGGCGGACGGGACAGCGCTCGGCACGCCGGCGTACATGAGCCCCGAGCAGGTGATGGGCCAGGATCTTGACGGGCGCAGCGACCTGTACGCCTTGTCGCTCATCCTCTACAGGGCCGTCGTCGGAGAGCTGCCGTTCAAGCATCGCGATCCGTACGCGCTCGCTTTCATGCGGTGCAACACCAACCCGACGCCCGCCGCCGGCCAGGAGCGAACGACCGTGTCCGAAGCCCTGTCGGCGGTAATCATGCGCGGTCTCGCCCGCGACCCGGCTGACCGGTTCGCTGACGCCAACGCGATGCGCGATGCGCTGGTCGATGTCCGCTACTCGTCGGCGCAGGGGCTGCCCAAGGGGATGCCCGACAAGAAGAAGGACCCCAAGCTCGCGTCGACGCAGCGTAGCAAGGCGCTCGATGGGCTGCGCAACCACACAACGCCGATCGGCGACGCGCTCGCGGAGCTGATGCAAGACATCAAGGACGAGTCGACGGCCACACCATCCGCTGTGCGCAACGCGCTGGCGAAGGATGGCGATGGCACGCTCATCGGCACCGGCCTGGCCGATGGTGGCGGCGATGCGACAAAGGTCGCGCATGTTCGCTCTGCGATTCGCACCACCGGTGGCGAAGACGCCCAGTCGGCCGACACCCTCGCGGTGGACCTGGTTGCGATCGACGGCGGCGCCGCGGCGCTCGCCCAGGCCGACACGATCGACCCCGAAGAGCCCGTCCCGCTGCCCACGCCGGACGCCGACGCGACGGTGGCGCTCGACGGCGCTGTTTCTCCTCAGCTGATGGCCCTGGTGGCCGATTCCTCGGACAAGACGATCGCGCTGCCGTCCGGTTCATCGGGCACGTTTGCCGCCGCGACGGCCATGGGCGCAGGTGGGGGGGGGCGCAGATGCGGGTGGCGCCCCGGATGGAACGGACGCCGGCTCGTCGAAGAGGGGGCTGTTCATCGGGATCGGCGCGGGTGTGATCGCCGCTATCATCAGCGCGATCGCGATCGGAGGCGGCGACAAGGACGTCGAGACGTCCGCCGCTTCCGCCGAGGTCGAGAGCCCCGCCAAGGAGTCGGCCAAGCCCGCGCCGACCGCAGACAGTGGCATACCCGCAGCGGCACCAGCGGCCAATGCGCCAGTGGTTGCGCCCAATCCCGCTCCTGTGGGCCAAGACGCAGGCGGCACCGGAGGCGACGCCGCCAGCGACTCTCCGGACAGCGCAGGCGCTTCAAAAGAGGCGGTCGTGAAGCCCGCAGAACCGACGCCCGCGCCGCAGCCAGCCGCAAAACCGGCGCCATCTTCTGGAAAAAAACCGCGAGTCGCGCGAAAACGGAGTCGTGCACGGAAACGACCCGCCAAGCCAGCCCGGCGCAAGAAGCCGCCCAAACCCGCTCCGTCGAGCGACGACGGCACGATTGACCTATAGCCGAGCAGGGGCGACCTGCAGCCGAGCGCAGGCATTCAGGCGGTTCGCCGCGTCTTTGTCACTGGCGGCCATCGCGCTTGGCGTGGTTGGCGGCGTCTCCGTGAACGCGCCCGCACCGGTCTACGCCGAGTCCAGCGACGATGTGGCCGAGAAGAAGAAGCAGGCTATCGAGCTCGCCAAGATGGCCCGAAGCCGGGCGCGGGACGGCAAATTTGCGCTCGCCGCGAAGATGTACCTCAAGGCCTACGACATCGACGCGAGCAACCTGAACTACCTCTACAGCGCGGCGCGTTGTCAGCACCTCGGCGGCCAACTCGGCGAAGCACACGACAACTACTTGATGTTCCTGCGGGCGGCGCCCAAAGACCACAAGCTGCGGCCGAAGGTGCAGGCACAATTCAGCGCGCTGCGGCTTGAACGCGAGGCCGCAGACCAGCTGAAACAAGAAGGCCGGACGTCATCGGGCTCAACGGCAACGGTGTCGGACAAGCCTCCCGCTGGCGCTGAAAAGACGCCGTCCGTCGTCAAGAAAGACCCGTCGGACAAAAAGGCCGAAGGCGCGGCCACCAAACCTGTCGCCGTGGTGAAAAAGCCCGCGACCCCCGCCGAAAAGGCCGCGACCATGCGCTTGCTCGGCTATATCGGCGGCGGTGCAGGTGTCGCCGTGATGGTGTACGGCATCTACAGCTACGCCGGCGCGTTTGGACGCAAATCGGACCTCGAAGCGTCGTTGGACGGCAAGAACGCATCGACGTTGGCCCAAAAAGACGAAGCCAAGCGCATCGAGGCGGACCTGCTCAGCGGCGGAGCGGTCCTCACGACCGGTGTGCTGATCGCCGCGGTGGGCGCAGCTTTGATCGTTTTGCATCCCGAGCCAGACAAACCCAAAGTGAGCTTGCTTCTCACGTCCCCGCGGTCCGCAGCGCTCGAGGTCCGGTTTTGAGTCTCCGTCGTGCTCGCAACCTGCAGACTTCGCACTTGGCTGTCCTGGCGGCCTTGTCGTTGGGCGCGTGCACGGTCGACATCCCGCAGGCAGCTGCGCCCGAAGGCGACGTTGCGACCGATGCGCTTGACGACGTGACCGACAATGACGCAACGGCCGCGGCCGACGTTGTTGATGGCGGCGCGAGCGATGCCAAGTCCGGCGTCGATACTGGGCTCGACGCGGCAGAAGACGCCACGCACGCCAGTCAAAAAGACGGCGGTGGCGACCACCTCGATACGGCGACCGATCCGGACACGCACGCCATCGCCGATGCCACCTGGACACCCGACGGCACCACGTGGCCGGACAGTTTGGTGTCGCCCGATGGCACTTGGACGCCCGACATGACCGTCCAACCCGAGATCATCGGCGCGCCGGACTCGACGACCGCTCCCGATTCCGGGCCGAAGCCAGACGCCGGTGGCAGCGACGGCATCGTCTTGCCCGATGGGCAGTCCACTTCCAGTTGTGTCAACCGCTGCGGCAAATACAACAAGGGCGCCAAATGCCAATGCGACGGCAGCTGCGCGCAGTACAAGGACTGCTGTCCGGACTATGCCACGCTCTGCTTGAAGGGCTGCGGGGACGGCAAGTGCATCGCGCCCGAGACAACGCTGACGTGCCCCAAGGACTGCGGACAGCCCCCAAAGTGCGGCGACTTCAAGTGCGACGTGGGCGAGGACGCGAGCAACTGCTCCATCGACTGCTCCAAGGTCTCAGGCTGCGGCAACGGCGTGTGCGACCCCGACAAGGAACACCCGCTCAACTGCGGGCAGGATTGCGGCGTCGTCACGACGAAGTGCACAGCGGCGACCTGCCAGCCCGAAATCAAGGCCTGCGCGGCCGACAAAGCGTGCGCTGGTGCGGCGTTCATCGAGGTATTGGTGGCGTGCTACGTCAAGCACAACTGCACCGACCTGTCGTGCGCTACAGCCACGTGCAGCGACGAGGCCGCCCTTTGCTTGAAACATGCCGAGTGCAAGAGCGTTGGCGCCAAGTTGGCGGCCGCGAACTGCTACGATTACGCGTGCTTTGAGAAGGTTGCCCCGAAGGCTTGGGTAGCCAAGTACCAGTGCGGCAAGTCCAAGTGCAGCTGGCCGAAGTAGCCCGACTCAGTGTCGCCTCACACCCGAGGCGGCACCCAGGGTCTCCCCGGAGGGATCCTCTCTTTTTCGCCGCTGCGCTGGGTCGACTCAATGATTGAGGGTCTGTCTTGGCAGACGGCGCCTCGGATCAAGGGGGAAGGACCCAACAGGGGAAGGCATTTATGGGTTGCCGGCGTTGGGGTTGGGGCGAGACTCGGTTCTCTGTCGGGGACAGACTGCCTTCCCCTTCCCTTACAAACGCGACGGCAACAAAGTGAAGCTCGCGGAGAAGCCGGGCAACGCACGCTTACGTTGACCACGGCTTCGATGCGCGGCGACGAGCTCACGATCAGGTACAACGACGGAACGCTCAGGTGCACCCGCTTCCGTCGTTGCCGTCGTCGGTACCGACGGTTGCATCGCCCGAGTCGATCTTGGCTCCGCCGTCGTCTGCTGGCGACGAGCACGCACACCACAGCGAACAAAACACCAACAGCTTCGCCAGGTGATTCAACAAGGCGTAGCTCCCGACGCGACGGCTGTGAGACGACCCGATCACGCGTCGAGGAGGTCTTCTTCGATGATCTCGCGGTGGTACAGGCTGCCTTTGAAGCCGACGACGCGTTCCACCATCTTGCCGCCCTTGAAGAACAGCACGGTTGGCGTGGCCATCACGTCGAACCGCTTTGCCACCGCCATCGCGTCGTGCACGTTGACCTCGCCAAACTTCACGCGCCCGTCGTATTCGGTGGCGAGGCTGATGATGATGCCCTCGAGCTGCTGGCATGGCGGGCAGCCGGGTCCCCAGAAGTCGACGACATATGGTAGTTCGCCGTTGACGACCTCGTCGTCGAAGTTGTCGACGGTCAGGTGCGTGGGCATGACCTTTGGCTTGCTCGAAAACAGCTTGCTGAAAAAACCCATCTGAGTCCTCGTTGGGGCGGGAAGGACGGCCATCGTGGTAAAGCCGCACAACAAGCGCAAGAAAGCAGGCAAGCGCAAGGTGTCACCCCGGCGCGCCAAGCCGCGTGCTCGCAACGTCGTGTCCGTCGGAGTCGGAAAGCTCGGGCAAATAGCGGCGACGGACGCCTGCGAGGCCGAAGAAAAAGCGGTTTCCGGCGTGACGCGCCGCTATGTGCCCTTTCCCTGGGAGGAGTTGGAGCGTCGCGCAGCTTTGAGGCGCGCCCCCGATCCCGAAGCCGGCCAAACTGCGCCCCATTCAGTCGAAGCGTCCGCCGAGGTCGAGGTCGCGGTCGAGGTTGACGACAGCGACGCTCCCGGCGCGATGGCCCACCAACGGGCGCTCGAGATCGCCGCGCGTCACCGCAGGAGCCGCATCCGGGCGCAGGTGATAGGCGTGGTGCTGAGCTTGAGCGGACTTGGGCTCGGCGCCTACATCGGGCAACGAATCGCCGCTGACACCGCCGCTCAATCGTGGCCATCGGTCGCGGGCAAGATCACGCTGTCGCAGCGCTCGCTCATGTCGCGCAACCCCGATCGCTACGAGACACATTTCATCTACGAGTTCAAGACCAACGGCCGCTACTACAGCAGCCGCCGCGTCCGTTTCGCGGGCGGGCAGGGCGATCCGACCGCGTCTCGGCGCGTCGGAGACAAGGTCAAGGTGTTCTACGATCCTGCTGACCCCAACCGCGCCGTGCTCGAACCCGGGGTGATCCTGTGGGCGTGGGCGCAGCTGGGCGCCTGCCTGGTCGTCGCGTTGCTCGGCGCCCTGTACGTCTTCTTGAGCCGCCGCGGCCGGCCCGCTTGAGATCCGGGAACGGGCTCGTCAGCTGCACGGTCACGGGCGCGAAGAAGCGACGACCCAGACAGCATTCTTTGCGGTTTTGCTGTCCTTTTGTGCCCTGATCGCGTACAGCGCCCGCCCCATACGCGGCGCCCCGCGTGGAGAAACGTTTTGAACGAACCATCCCCGACCTTCGACTCCCTCGGCCTCGCCAAACCATTCCTGCGCGCCATCGCGGATGCTGGCTACACAGAGCCGACGCCGATTCAGCGCGACGCGATCCCACCTGCGCTGCAAGGCCGTGACATCGTTGGCATCGCCCAGACCGGCACCGGCAAGACCGCGGCCTTCTCTTTGCCGCTGTTGCAACGCATCAACGACTCCGTGACCGAGGAAGCCGAGATCCGCGCGCTCGTCGTGACGCCCACGCGTGAGTTGGCGGCGCAGATCGGCGAGAACATCGGCATCTACGCCAAGCACCTCGACGAGATCTGGCACACCGTCATCTTCGGCGGCGTCAACGAGAAACCGCAGATCCGCGAGCTGCAGCAGGGCGTCGACATCCTGGTCGCCACACCCGGCCGCCTGCTCGACCTGCACAGCCGCCGCCACATCAACCTGAAAAACGTCAGCGTGTTCGTGCTCGACGAGGCCGACCGGATGCTCGACATGGGCTTTCTGCCCGACGTCAAACGCATCATCGCGGCGCTGCCCAACAAGAAGCAGACCATGCTCTTCTCGGCGACCATGCCACCGGCCATCCGCGCGCTCGGAGAGACGCTGCTGCACGACCCCGTGTCCGTGTCCGTGACGCCCGTTTCTGCCCCTGCCGAACGCATCGATCAGCGCGTCTACTTCGTCGACAAGTCCAACAAACGCAAGCTGCTCGCGTCGCTGATCCAGTCCCACGAAATGCTGCGCGCCCTCGTCTTCAGCCGCACCAAACACGGCGCCAACCGCATCGCGCAGTTCCTCGAGAAGTCCGGTATCGCGTCCGCCGCCATCCACGGCAACAAGTCACAAGGCGCACGAACCCGGGCGCTCGCGCAGTTCAAGGCCGGCCGTCTGCAAGCGCTCGTGGCGACCGACATCGCGGCGCGCGGCATCGACGTGGAAGGCGTCACGCACGTCATCAACTTCGACCTGCCCAACATCGCCGAGACCTACGTGCACCGCATCGGCCGCACCGCGCGCGCTGGTGCATCTGGCATCGCCATGTCGTTCTGCGATGTCGAGGAGCAGCCCTATCTCGCCGATATCGAGCGCCTGATCCGCAAGCACCTCGACCGTGCGACCGACAACCCGTTGCCGTCCAATGCGTCGCCGCCGCCGATGACCGACCTCGACAGCAAGTCGCCGCCCCGCAAACGCCCGCAGCGACGGAGCGGCCAGGGACGGGGTGGCCAGGGTCGTGGTGGCCAGGGTCGTGGTGGCCAGGGTCGGGGTGGCCAGGGTCGTGGTGGCCAGGGTCGGGGCGGCCAGTCGCGTTCGGGTCAGTCGCGTTCGGGTCGGGGCCGTCGTAGCGGCGGTCGTTCCGGCAATCGGCGCCCGCGAGGCTAACCCCAATGCCGATCGTCCAGGCCATAACGCCCGACACGGCCTATTTCTCGGTCGCTGTCGGCGCGATAGGCAGGCCGGCGGCGAAGTCGGCGATGGCCTTGGCGACCGCCTCGGGTTGTTCGTGCGGGACCCAGTGCGTGGCCTTTTCGAACTTCTGAACAGTCAGCGTTTTCACGTACTTATCGAGCCCGTCCAGGTTGCCCGGAAGCAGCGCGGTGTCCTTCATTCCCCAGGCCACGAGCGTCGGTACGTCGATGGTGATGTTCGACGCCGCGATGGTGCCCTTGTCGGTGTCGAGGTTGGCGCGATACCAGTTGAGCATCTTCACGAGGTCGCTGGCCGCGAAGAGCTTGCGGTAGACGTCCTTCTGCGCGTCTGTGAGCGCCTTGCCAAACGCGTCGATGAGCGCCTTGTGGTTGTTCGATTTGAGGAAATTCTCGGTCCCGGGCGTGTTGAACAGCGCCATGTAGCTCGACGCGTCCTTCTGCTTGGGGTTGTTGTTGTACTCGCGGATGAACGTGTCGGGGTGCGGGCCGTTGACGATGACCAGCTTGCCGGTCAATTCCGCGTGCTTGTGCGCAAAAGTCCAAGCGACGGCGCCGCCCCAGTCGTGGCCGACGATGATGGTCTCACCGGCTTTGCCCAGGCCATCTTTGGCGTCGGTCAGCCGTGTCACCAGCGCCTTGATGTCGCCGACGAGCTTGTCGATCTTGTAGGCGGCGACGTCCTTGTTGTCCGGTCCCCAGGTCGTGTTGTAGCCGCGTTGGTCGGGCGCAACGACGATGTGTTTGCCGCTGAGCTCCTTGGCGACGGACTCCCACCCGTACGCGAAGTCGGGGAAGCCGTGCAGCAGCACCACGAGCGGGCCTTCTTTGCCCTGGCAGCCGATGTTCATCGACTTGAGCTCGCCGATTGGGTGCGCCGAATACACCGGTTTGGCGTCAGCAGCGCCGCAGGTCAGGAACGGGTCGACCGTTGTCGGTGCGGGCGTGTCGGCTGCCTCGGAGGAGCAGGCCCCAAGCAGCGCGAGGGCGATCAGCAGGCCGGTCGCGAGCACAACAGCCCGAAGTGCCGGGATGGGGCGAAGGTCGTGATTCATGTAGCGCAACTCACTTGGTGTGTTCCGAGATCTTGGTCTTCTTGGCGGCGGTGCCCGAGGGCTGCGGACGGTCGGCGAACACGTCGGCCACCGTCATCTTCACCACCTTCGGGTCTTTGCTGATGTTCAGCCCGCGCTCGGTCAGCGGAAACTCCTCGGTGCCGCCCCATTTGCCCTCATCCTTGGGCAGCCCGACCGTGTACTTGTACTTGATGGTCGAACCGCGGGCGAAGTCGATGACGCGCGTCCAGACGTTGTCGCCGGCCTTCGCGTCGCCTTCTTTGCCGTCGTCGCGCAACGCGATCTTGTTGGGGTTCCACTTGGTCTTCATGCCCAGCTTGGGGTGGTTGCCGGCAATGTAGACAATGCCCTTGCCCTTGGGCGGCGGTTTGTTCTCGATCCAGCCGAACGTATCGACGGCGAGCTCCTTTTCGGACACGTCGCAGGTGAACTTGACGAAGACCGCGTTGGTCGGGTCCTCGGACAGCTGCTTGGGGCCCTGGTTGGGCGCGATATCCTCGACCTTGTTGTTGTTCCAAAACGCCGCACGGAGCTGGATCGGGTCGCCCTTGACGACGCCGAGGTCCTTGAACGGCACGAACAGCTCGATCAGCTTGCCGCCCTTGACGGGCCCGCCGAGCTTGCCGTTGAACGTCGTGGGCGTGATTTTTTCCCACTGCGACTTGCCGTCGGACTTGCGCAGCTCGACCTTGGCGCCGCCGTTGAGCTTGAACCGCACGTGGAGCTCGCGCTGTGCCCCGTCCGTGAGCCCGAGCGACTTGCCATCGCGCGCCTTGTTGAAGCCGCTTTCGACCTTGGTCTGGCCGGTCTTCTTGTCGACGATGTGCTTGACGCCCAGGTACAGCGAAAGCGCCGACTGCGACTTGCCCCACAGGTCGAAGTTGTGTTGGGTGCCGATCCACAGCCCTTCGTCCGTGAAGCCGTAGTAGACGACGGCGATCCAGTCCTCGGGGTTGGCCTGCGCGTCGGCGGTGTCGCTGTCGAAGAAGAAGCCGCCGTCGGTGATCCACTCGCTCTCGTTGGGCAGCAGCTTGCCGTCAATGAGCGGTTTGGGGTCGAGATCGGCCGCAGGCAGCTGTTCGGCCGCCTGGATGATCGGCTTGAACTGCGGCATCGGGATCTCCTTTTTGCCCTGCACCTTCAGCGCCGCGTTCATGTGCTTGTAGACGCCGGCGAGGTGGGTGCGGAAAGCCTGGTCAAAGGGCGTGTCGTCGTTGCTCGGGCTGGTCATGTCCGCGCCGTACCACCAAAACCAGTCGCTGCCCTCGGCGCCGTACATCTCGTCGAACGCGATCCACGTCTCGTAGGCGACGGTACCGGCCTTGAGGTCCTTGAGGTGCACATACGGGTCGGGCTGCTTGAGACCGGACTTGGCGAGGTCTTGGCGAGCCGTGAGCAGGTAGGCCCAGCCCTGGTTCTCCTCGCCTTCGCCGATCCAGATGTTGAAGTTGCCGCCGATCCACGAGCCGGGGAAGAGCGGCTCGAGCTCCTTTTGCTTGAACACCGGATGCGCGGGCACGTCGCGGGCCGGGTTGCCCATCAGGTACTCGCTGCCGGTGACCGTGATGATCTCGCCCTGCGCCTGCAGCACCTCGAGCTTGCTGTAGAGCTTGTGGAAGAAGCCCTTGCCGTCGTGCTCTTTGCTGAATGTCTCCCACGCGTTCTCGCCGTCGAGGATGAGCGTGATGACCCGGTCCGGCGCGCCAAATCCCGGCGCCTGGTTGAGGACGTTGTTGATCAGGTCGTTGGACGCCTGGTCGCCGGTCAGGCCCTGGTACTTGAAGCCGATATCGTTGGATTGCTGGGTGTTGCGGAAGAAGACCGCGAGCTCGTCCGCGTTGCTGCCGTCGCTGCCGTACTTCGTGTCGACGTCGACCTTAAACGCCGTGTTGGGCGCGCCGCCGGGGTTGTGGCCCGACTTGTTCATGACCTGCTGGTCGGTCGCGACCCACTTGATGCCGTGGTCGACGAAGTGCTTGATGACCTCTTCGGCCACCGAGCCCTCGCCGGGCCACATACCGGTGGGTTTGAAGCCGAAGACGTCCTCGAAATACGCGACGGCGCGGCCGACCTGCGCGCTGGCGTCCTGCGGATAGCTGAACTTGTTTGCAGGCTTGGGATCGAACGGTTGGCCCGGGCCCATCAGGTTGGTGTCATGAATCAGCGGCAGGATCGGGTGGTAGAAAGGCGTCGTCGTGATCTCGACCTGGCCGGTTTTCTGGCCCTTGGCGCCCTTCTCCGGCAGGTAGGCCATCTGCTTATGGATCGGCACCGTGGCCGCCATGATCTTGTACTCCTCGGCGACGATGCGGTTGGCCAGCTTCTCGGACAGCGGGACCTTGAGGTGGAATGTGCCGTCGGCCTTGGCGTCGATGATGTCGGTCAGGTCGATGGTGTCGCCGCTGGCGAGCTTGACCGGGCCGTGCAGGAAGTCGGGGTCCATCCACGCGAGCTCGAACCAGATCTTCAGGCCGAGGTAGTCCTGCTGCGTCAGGGTGGCCGGGTTCTTGTTGCGGATCTTCTCGTAGTCCGGAAAGCGCTTCATCAGCACGGGCGCGGTCGAAACGCAGGACCACGGATCGGCGTAGAGCAGGCCGATTTGCTTCTCTGTTGCCGTTTTCGCGGTCGGCGTCGGCTCGAGCAGCAGGTCGATCCACGGGTCGGTGCGGCCCTTCCACTTGGCGAGGAACGCCTTGGCGTCGACCGTGTTCTTCTTGGTGTCGACGTACGGCGCCATGCGTTTGACGTAGTAGATGTCGAGCTGTTTGAGCAGCACCGTCGTCAGGTTCATCGACAGGTGCACGTTCGGGTAGGGCAGCAGCACGCTCATCATGTCGTAGTAGTCCTTGGTGGCGTGCTTGCGGACCCACGGGGACGTCAGCTGACCGGCGATGGGGTCTTCGTACGTCGGCTGGTGCTGGTGGAACATCAGGTGCAGGTAGACCGTGCGCTTGATCTTCGCCTTGCGTTTGGCGGTGTTGAGCGACTCGCCGTCGAACGACTTCAGGGTTGGTTTGACCGTGACCGTGTAGCTGAGCTGGCTGTTGATCTTTGTGTTCGGATCGAGCGTCAGCAGCACGAAGGGCTTGTCCTTGTCGGCCTTGGCGTTGGTCACCGGCACCGTCGAGTTGTCGGTCGCACGGATCGAGTAAGCGCTGGCCTTCGCGGCGGTCGCGACGTCGGTCGGCTTGTTGAACCGGAGCTTCACGGCCTTGCCGTCGGGTGAAAACGCAGATTCGAGCGCGAGCTTGCCGTTGGGCCAGGTCGGCTGGGTCGTCCCGCTGGAGCTACCGGAGCTGCTCGTGGTGCCGGAGCTCGACCCGCTGCTGGAGCCCGCGTCCGCGCCACTGGAGCCCGATCCCGAACCGGAACCGCTGCTTGAACCGACGTCCGCGCCGCTGGACCCGGATCCCGAGCCCGACGTCGAACCCGCGTCCGCTCCACTCGAGCTCGAGGTTGCGTCTGCGCCGGAGCTTCCCGAACCGCTCGTGCCCCCGCTGGTCGTGCCACCGCTGGTCGTACCGCCGCTCGTTGAGCCGCTGCTGCTGCCAGACGTGCCACCAGACGTGCCACCGGATGTCGCACCGGACGTGCCGCCCGATGAGCTGGACGTACCACCGCCCGAAGAAACGGCATCGGGCAGGGGCCCCAGGACGTCGGCGTTGGCGTCGATGCCTGCGTTGTAGGTCGAAGCTTTGCCGCCGACGGTCGACGAAGACGTGCTGTTGCGCGGCTCTGTGTCGGGCAGGCCGGCGCAGGCACCGAGCAGGGCGGCAACGGCTAAAAGGCAGAGCAGGTGGCTTTTCATGGCGGTGTTCTGGCTGCTGTTTGGGGTCTTTGCGGTCGGGGCCGCAAAGAGGTCACGAGGGCGCGGAGAGTTGCGGTTACCAAGCGAGGATGCAAGCAGAATTCGCGCGTTGTTGGGAAATGTTCAACAGCGATCGGCGGTTGCTTCGCGGTAGCGTGCGCAGATGCCTCGCGCCGGCCTCTAACACCCCGTTCTCGCGGCGATCGCCCTTGTTTGCGGTCTGCCATTTGTTTGCGGGGCGCAGCCGCTGGACACGTTGGTTGGCCTGCGCGCATCCTGAGCGCGCGCTCCCGCTCCCGCTCCCGTTCGCGTTCCCGTTCGCGACACGCCTGCTGTACCATCGGGCATGGCGTTCGCCCACGAGAAGCTGGACGTGTACGAGATGGCGCTCGACTTCCTCGTGCTCGCTCACGATGTCATCGAGCGCCTGCCTCGTGGTCGCGGGCACCTCGCTGATCAA
>Ga0114932_10000626_pt1 | contig 41808 bp, 30 predicted proteins | sample 2SBtaG_2_FD_87286 | JGI IMG/M metagenome (GOLD analysis project Ga0114932, IMG submission 87286) | Deep subsurface microbial communities from Kolumbo volcano to uncover new lineages of life (NeLLi) - 2SBTROV12_ACTIVE470 metaG | ecosystem: Environmental > Aquatic > Marine > Volcanic ...
CGCCTAGACCAGCAGAAGCCGGGCCGGCCATTGGCGGCACGACACGCCTGATTCACGCCGCGGGGAGGCAGCCGGGCGGGCCATGGCCGTCCGCAGACGAGCGCAGCGAGGATTGCGGCAACAAAACAGCTAGAGAGACGGCATCCATTCCCCGCGGCCTTGGCGGGTGAGGTCGAGGAAGTGCCACACGGGTGAGAGCAGGTCGACGCCGCGCCAGTGGTCGCCGTCGATGTGGGCTCCCCCGCTGTAGGTGAGGTGCGGCACGCCGTCGCGGAGTTCGTACACGCTGAGGAAGGGCATCTGGTTGCCGTCTGGGTCCTCGCCGCCGACGTCGAGCTTGAAGGTCGAGTCTGCGGCGCTCAGCCAGCGCAGGGACGTCCATCCTCGTTTCTCGGCGAGGACGAGGGTTTCGTCGATGGGGGCGGCGGTGACGACTGCGAAGTCGAGGTTTCCTCGAAGGTGCGGCGTCACGGCGGCCCAACCGTCTGTCCACATCGAGCACATGGGGCACGCAGCGTCTTGCCGCTTGCCGAGCATGAAGTGGTAGAGCACGAGTGGCCGATCGGGATCGGTGAACAATTCGCTCAAGTGGACGGGTCCGTCTGACGAATCGAATGCGTAGTCATCGATCGCGGGTCCCATTGGGAGCTCGCGACGCAGTCGCGCCACCTCCTCTCTTTGCAACATGAGGGCGAGTTCTGCGTCGCGCAGCTCGTCCCGCGCCTGGTCGTAGTCGGTCACGTCTGGGCTCCTCCCTGTTGTGTCCGCTGTGTCTGTTTCGCCCTCTCCCCTCCCGCGCCAGGCGGGCAGACGGGCTGAATGGCCGATTGTCCGATCCGTTCCGGTTCGATCGGTCCGGGTCGGTCGCCTACCACAACGGTCAGCAACCGTGGGAGGAAGTACTCCCATCCTCCCCTGTGGCCCACGACCTCTTCGTCGGGAAGACCCGCGTGGGTGACGACCAATCGGGTCCCGGACTCGGTGGGCGTGAGGTCGATCGACACCGTGGTGGACCCTGGCGGGATGCGTGGATTGCCGATCCACCCCCAGGTGAACACGACCCTCTCGTCCGGGACGACCTCGACGACGTGTCCTTCGGTGATTTCGCGTCCCGTCACATCGATCCGGACCGCACCGCCTGGCGTCGGGTCGAACTCGGCGGCCCGACCGAGCCACTGGACCAGCTTCGCGGGCTCGACGAGAAAGCGGAAAACCACGTCCGGAGGCGCAGCGATGTCCCGCTCGATCACGAGATCGGTCACGATTGGCCCCGGCTGGCGGCGTGCTCGTTCTCCGCGGCCCGCGCCAGGCGATCGAGCGCTGCGGACCAGTACGACTCGATCCACCCGTGGAGGTCGTCGAGCCCTTCGGGACGGGCTCTGTACAGGCGCCTGGTTCCGTCCTTGCGCACGCTCACCAGGCCCGCATCGAGCAGTACCCGGAGGTGCTGAGAGATGGCCGGACGGGTGACGTCGAAGTTGTCGGCGATCGTGCTCACCGGAATCTCGACAGGAGCGACGAGGCTGAGAATCGCCCGTCTCGTGGGGTCCGACACCGCGTTGGCGATCGCGTCGAGCCGTTCGGCCTGCTCGGCCACCGCTGGAGCTGACATAGCTCCGACCATAGCACCTCCGTAAGTCTTCACTAACCATGACGTTCGGGAGCCCGCCCGCGCCTCCACAGATCACCCCATCGGCCAGCAGGAGAACGACGTTCCAGCCCCACACGGCCTCCGATCTCTGTACTGGAACGAATCATTGATCTGGCCAGGTTTGTGTCAGTACAGTTGGCGGGTGGTCTGGCGTTGCCGGACCCCGCATCGGCGCATCGGCGAAACCGGCGATCCAGATGACGGTGGAACGGCAGTCATGGACCGACACATGCGCACGACGAGAAGGGCCGAGTGAAACGTCCCGTCGCCGCAGTCGTTGCCCTGTTCAGCGTGTGGGCGGTGCTCGCAGCCTTTCTCGTCACGACGAACGGCTCGGCGCCTCCTGCGTCTGCCCAGGCCCCCGATCAAGCAGCAGCGGCCAGCGCGATCGCCTTCATCCAGCTGAACGCAGACAACCTCGGCCTCGCCGCAGCAGACGTCGCCGATGTGGTCGTGATCGACGTCGTCGCCACCCCCCACCTCGGCATCTCGACCGTCCACGTCCAGCAGCGTCACCGGGGGATCGACGTGTTCGGGGCCACGATGAACGTCGTCGTCGACTCCCAAGCGCGTCCGATTCGAGCCACGGGCAGCTTCGCACCCGGTCTCGCCAAGCTCGATCCGACGATCTTTCCCCGCATCACCGACGTCCAGGCGGTCACCGCAGCAGCCGCACACCTCGGACTCCAGCCCCGAACGGCGATCAACAGGCTTGTTCGAGAACCCGGCGTCGAACGGGTCACAGAGATCGCAGACGGCGGCATTGCGATCGAGAACATCACCTCCAGGCTCGTCTACCAGCCCATCGACGGCGATGTTCGGCTCGCATGGGAGGTCGAGATCTACGAGCTGGATGCCCACGACTGGTGGCAGATCCGCATCGATGCGCAGGACGGGAGCGAGCTCGATCGCAACAACCTGGTGACCAAGGACTCCTACACGGTGTTCCGGGATCCCATCGAGGCGCCGTCGTTCGGCTCCCGCACGGTCGAGGTGGACCCCGCAGACCCCGTGGCGTCGCCGTTCGGCTGGCACGACACCGATGGGGTCGCAGGTGCCGAGAGCACCTTCACAACCGGCAACAACGTCGACGCCTACACCGACACCGACTTCGACAACCAGCCCGATCCCGGCAGTCGCCCCAACGGTGGCATCGGGCTCGACTTCAACTTCCCGCTCGACCTGGGCCTGTCACCGGCGAGCAACACCGATGCGGCGGTCACCGAGCTCTTCTACTGGAACAATCGCCTCCACGACGTGTTCTACGCCTATGGCTTCGACGAGACGGCGGGCAACTTCCAGCTCAACAACTACGGGCGGGGCGGAACAGGCGGCGATCCAGTGCGGGCCGAGGCCCAGGACGGCGGCAACACCAACAACGCCAACTTCGCGACCCCCATCGACGGCTTCTCGCCCCGGATGCAGATGTTCATCTGGAACCTGAGCGTGCCGGATCGGGACTCCGCCTTCGACAACGGCATCGTCGCCCACGAGTACGGCCACGGCGTCACAAACCGCCTCACCGGCGGTCCCGGAACGGTGAGCTGCCTCTCCAACGCCGAACAGCCGGGCGAGGGGTGGAGCGACTACTTCGCGCTGTGGATGACCCAGGAGCCGGGCGACGCCGGGACCGACCCCCGAGGCTTCGGCACGTGGGCGCTCGGCCAGCCCACCACGGGGGCGGGGTTACGGGCGTTCCCCTACAGCACCGACCAGCTGACCGATCCCCGGACCTACGACGACACCAAGACAGCCGTCGCGCCCCATGGCGTCGGCTCGATCTTCGCGGCGATGTTGTGGGACATGCACTGGGACCTCGTCGATCGCGACGGCTTCGACCCCGACCTCATCGCCGGGACGGGGGGCAACAATCTCGCGATGCAGCTGGTGATCGACGGCCTGAAGCTCCAGCCGTGCGCCCCGGGGTTCGTCGATGCCCGCGACGCGATCCTTCTCGCCGATCAGCTCGGCAACGGCGGGGCCAACGAATGTCTCATCTGGCGGGCGTTCGCCCGACGGGGCCTGGGGTTGAGCGCGAGCCAGGGCACAAGTGCAAGCCAGGTCGATGGAACCGAAGCGTTCGACGTACCGGCGCAGTGCGCCGATCTCGCCCTCTCGAAGGTCGCGACCCCCGATCCGGTCATCGCGGGCGAGGACCTCACCTTCGCGATCACCGCGACCAACAACACCACATCCGCCCTGACCGGCGTCACGATCACCGACCCCCTTCCAGCGGGTGTCACCTACGTGCCGGGCACCGCCGACTGTGGCGGCAGCTTCGACGGCAACGATGTGACCCTCGTTCCTGGCACGATTCCCGCGTGGGGGTCAATGGCGTGCCACTTCATGGTCACGGTCGACCCGGGGCCGGGCACCGGAACGCTGTTCGTCGACGATCTCGAGTCCGGTTCGGGGGCGTGGACGATCACTCACGACCTCGGCGTGGTCGATTGGTCGCTCAGCACCGCAGCACCCAATTCCCCGCTCACCTCGTTCTTCGCGACCGAACCCGCGACCCCCACAGATCAGCTCCTCGCGCTCACGACCCCGGCCAATCTCAGCGCCCACTCGGTTCTGCGGTTCTGGCACTCCTATGACACCGAGAACGCCTGGGACGGAGGCGTGGTCGAGATCTCGACCGATGGCGGCGTGGTGTGGACCGATCTGGGCGCCGACATCACGGCGAACGGCTACAGCGGCACCCTCAATGTGAGCCCCAACCCACTGGCCCAACAGAACGCCTTCACGGGTGACTCCGGCGGGTACGTCCAAACCATCGTGGATCTGAGCGCGTACGCCGGCAACACCGCGCAGATCCGATTCCGGTTCGGCACAGACGACACCACAGCGGGCAATGGCTGGCACGTGGACGACATCTCGATCACCAACGAGGTCAGCGTCTCCAACACCGCGTCGGCCATGTCCAACGAGGGCCCATCGGGTGTCGCGGCCTCGCTCACCACCGTCGACCCACCACCGGGTTTCCTCCGTGTCACCACCACCCCGGCGGTCCCCTCGACCATCTCCGTCGATGGGGGCACGACCGACGCGTTCGGACTCGATTGGGTCGAAACGCCGCCCGGCACGTACGAGATCTGCTTCAGCGATGTCCCCGGTTTCACGACAGCGGGGTGCGCGACAACCGGCATCTCGAGCGGTCTCACCTCCGCGGTCGATGGCGCGTTCGTCCAACGCGGCACGCTCGACATCCGCTCGTCGCCACCGCTCCCCACCACGATCACCGTCGACGGCACCCCAGTGAACGACTGGGGTGCGATCGTCACTGTCGAACCCGGCTCGTATCAGGTGTGCTGGGGCGATGTCGCCGACTACACCACCCCGACCTGTGAGACGTCTGTGGTCACCGCGGGCGCCGTCACGACCGTGACCGGCCCCTTCATCGCCAATCCGGGCGCGACAGGACCATCGGGACACGGCTTCCTCCGGGTGACAACGACCCCAGCGGTTCCCAGCCAGATCAGCCTCGACGGCAACGAGATGGTGGCCTACGGGGTTGATTGGATGAAGCTCGCCCCTGGTTCCTACACCGTCTGTTTCAGCGACGTGCCCGGCTTTGCCACCCCTGCGTGCGAGCCTGCGACGATTACAGCAGGGCTCACGACCACGGTCGACGGGGCCTTCGCCCAGCTCGCCGAGATCAGGGTGCTCACCAGCCCGCCGGCCGACACACCCGTCACCCTCGACGGTCGCATCATCGATCAGTACGGCTTCTGGACCTGGCTGCCGGGAGGTGTTCCCTACGACATTTGTGCCGATGGGTACACATGCCAGTCGGTGAACCCGCCGGCGGGGACGCTCACGACCGTCACGCTGCTGCCCTGAGCCGCGCGAGCACGATCCTGCCGACCACTCCCCCGCCTCCCCGATCGATGTGGGACAAGCTGGCCGCGCTCGCCGAACGGCTCGGGGTGTTCGGCCGCTATGCGGCCGTCTCGGCAGCGAGCCTGATCACAGGCCACATTCTTCTCTACGGGTTCCACGTGTGGATGTCGATCGATCCGATCCTTGCCAACTTCCTCTCCACCACGGCCAACACGATCCTCGTGTTCGGAGCCAACCGCCGTTGGGTGTGGAACATCGACGGCAAGATCGACGTCCGCCGCGAGGTTGTGCCGTTTATCGTCTTCGCGTTGATCGGTCTCGCCGTGTCCACGGTGTTCGTGGGTGTCGTCGCGGCCACCATCGGCGAGGGCCTGTGGGTGAACGCAGCCAACCTCGCCGCGTTCGGCGTCGTGTGGCTGGCCCGTTTCTTCGTCCTGGATCGTTGGATCTACGGCGGTCAGGACATCGAAGAACCGGACCCAAACAACAGGGACTAGCGAGACGCCCCGGACCTCAGCTGGCCTGAGACTGCAGGGTGGCGACGTTGCTCGCTCGGCGGGCTCCGCCGATCACCGTGCCTGCGAGGACCTCGCGCACGATCGGCGCCCTGAACCGGAAGCCGTCGGCGACCTGCTCGACGACCCCGAGTTCTCGAAGGCGAACCAGACCATCGAGAGCGGTGTGGGGGGATTCGCTCTGTGCGCTCTCGAAATCGAACGGTCCGAAGGGCTCGGCGAGCAGTGCAGCCTCCTGCAGGAGGGCCTGATCGGGCACCCCGAACCCTCGCGTGAGCTCGAGGACCAGGCGACGCAGGCTGGGAGGCACACCTGAGTGGCCGGCCCGGCGCCAGCGGTAGCAGTCGGCCATGAGAAGCGGAAGCCCGCCGGTGACGCGAATGGTCTCTGCGTCGATCTCGCCCGCCGCCGCCCACTCCTGCTCCGAGGGCGCTTCGAGGGTGATCGTGGTGCTTGCGCTCAGCAGATCGAGGGTGCGGTGACGGTCTGGGCGCCCCTCGCGCACTGCGGCCACCACGGTCACAGGAAGATGGCCCGCGTTGCGTCGCAGCCACTCCAGGGCCATCACCGTCGCGGGGTCCGCCCACTGGAAGTCGTCGATGAGCAGAACAGTGGGCCCTGCCGCAGCCAGAAGATCGCAGAGCATGCTGAGAACTGCCGCCTCACCCGAGAGGAGAGGTGCCAAGGCGTAGCGCTCGGCTTCGATCGCCCGATGGGAGTCGCGCACTGCGCTCTGAATCACCCCTGCGAGGGGCAGACCCGGCCGCTCCCTCGTGTCGCGAGACATCGCCTCGAAGCCGACGGCTCCTTCTGTCTGGGCGGCCACCGCTTCGAGAAAGGTCGTGCGCCCCACGCCGGGACGTCCCCGCACGAGCACGACAGCGAGGTGGCGGTTGCGGGACCACTCGATGGTCCTGCGGATCGTGTTGAGCTCCGACACCCGTCCGGCGAAGGGGATCGCAGGCGAGCCGCGTCGCTCGCTGGGCGTGGAGGTCAGGCGCAGGGGCGGCTCGGACGGCGTACCAGCGAGCTCCTCGACCGTCGCCCCGGCGTCGATGGCGCCCGCGAGATCCGCCGTCTCTGTGGTGCAGTCGCGACCGAGCTCATCGCCGAGCTGCTCGCAGAAGCGTTCGTAGAGTTGCCGTGCGAGCTCGGGCTGCCCGAGACCGTGGTTGGCGAGCATCAGGGCGCGCACCGCTTCTTCGGCGTAGCTGCGAATCGACAGGGCCCGCTCCGCGAGCCGCAGTGCCTCCGCATAGTCACCACGAGCGATCAGCTCTTCGGCTGCCAACACGGCGTTGCGGGTCACCCGGTCGCGATACAGCTCGCGGTCGTCGACGGCCCACCCTGCCGTTGGAGCGTCCTCGAGAAGGTCGCCGACCGCCACACGATTGGCCTGAAGGCGGAACTCGAGGGCATCCACCCCGCCCCGGTCGGCCCGCGACAACAGCTTGTCGAACTCGATGACGTCGAGATCCATCCCGTCGAGATGGAATTGGTACGCGCCGGGGACCGTCTGCAGAACCTGCCTGGCCGTGTCCCTGCCGTCGAACAGCCGCTTGCGCAAGCCAGAGACATAGGTCTCCAGGGTGCCGTGCACCTTCTTCGGAAGCGCTTCGGGCCACAAGCGATCGGCGAGGACGTCTTTGGCCACTGGCGCGCCCCGCGCCATCAAAAGGAGCTCGAGCAGCTCCTTTGGCTTCTTTCCTCCGAGGTCACGCGCCGTGAAGGCCCGACCACCGATTCCGATTCGAAAGTGTCCAAACAGAGTTGCGTACGCAACGCCCATCGAGGTGCCCTCACCTAGTTCACGTACTAGATGAACTTACTCTCCGTGTTTGTATCCCTACAAATACTCCGGAGGTTTTCTTGAGGTCCGCGCCTTAAACCGTCCTTAAGCGGAAGGACGAGCGGGCCCACATGGGCTCACGCGTCCGAGCTGTGGACGGCTCCCGCGATTGACACACAGCACAACGTGCACGAGCACAGGGGCAAACAAAGCAGTGGACTTGTCAAACAAGCGAAGTAGGTGGAGGTTGCGCCCACGGGCGCAGCGTTCGCGTTTTTCCAGAGCGGGCTTGCCCAGCGTCTTGTTGGCGCTGGCCCTCGTCGCGGGCGGACTGCCCGTGGCGTCATTCGGCTCCGCCACGGCCGCAAACGGCCTGTTCCCATGGCAGATCGACGACGACGGGCCTGCGGGCGCTGGTCCGATCGGCACGGGATTCGTCCTCGAAGAGGGCGACCTGGTCCTGATCATGCAGCAGATCCTGATCGCCGAGCAGCACGCTGCCACGGCGACCGATCTCGATCCGTGCGGAACCCTGATCGGCAACGGTCCGAACCAGATTCCACCGGGCCCGAACTTTGAACAGCTGTCGCTCGGCCTGAGAACGGTCAACGGCATCTGTAACAACTTGGTGCCAGGCCAGGAGAGTTTCGGCGCCGCAGATCAGACGTTCATCCGACTGACCGCCCCAGTCTTCCAGTCGGCTGACATCGCTTCTGTGGCTCCCGCCGACGACTTCAACGGTCCTGGCGTCTTCCCCGATCCCGGCGATCCCACGAGCTACGCCCAGATCACCGGATGGGTGGAGGATGCCTCACCGAGGCTCATCTCCAACCTGATCGTGGACACCACCGCCAACAACCCCGCCGCTGTTGCAGCTGCGGGCCCTGGCGCGTTGGCGGGCGACCTCAACGGTGATGGCACCCAGGGTGACCACCCCCTCGAGGTCGGTCTCTGCCCAGGCGCGCCGGGAAGTTCCGAGGAGCGCCGTTGTGACGCGTTCTACATCGCGAACACGGCGCCGGACGAGGGCTTGTCCGCCCCGTTCAACTCGACGTTCACCTTCTTCGGTCAGTTCTTCGACCACGGTCTGGACATCACGACCAAGACGGGCGACATCGTCTACATGCCGCTCGCTGCGGACGACCCGTTGTTCGACCCGACCCCGGGTGCGCCCAACTTCATGTTGATGTCGCGGGCCACGAACGACATGTTCGATCCGGTGAACCTCACCACGCCCTTCGTGGACCAGCAGCAGACCTACACGTCGACTCCGTCGCACCAGGTCTTCAACCGTGAGTACGCGCTCAACGGTGCGGGCGATCCGGTTGCGACCGGCCGTCTGCTCACCGGTGCGTCCGGCTCGGGCATGGCCACGTGGGACGACCTCAAGATCCAGGCGCGTGACCTGTTGGGCATCCAGCTCGTCGACCAGGACGTCCTGAGCATTCCGCTGCTCGCGACCGACCTGTACGGCAAGTTCATCCCCGGACTCAACGGCTACCCGCAGATCGTCCTCGACGACGGCTCGCTTCTCGAGGGTGACCCGCTCGCCAACGGCGGCCTCGGCGTCCTTCTTCCGAAGGGCCTCCCCGCCCTCACCGGCAACAGCGTTCCCACCGGTCACGCGTTCCTCATCGATATCGCACATCACGCGGTGCCGGGGACCTGCCAGCCGGTGCCGCTCGGTCCGATCGTCGACCAGACCCCCGACCTGGACCTCGGTCCAGAGGGCCTCTTCGGCGACGACAACGATCCCTGCACCTACGACGATGAGATGCTCGGCGCCCACTTCCAGGCGGGCGACGGTCGCGTGAACGAGAACATCGCGCTCTCGGCCGTGCACCACGTGTTCCACAGCGAGCACAACCGTCTCGTGCAGCACATCAAGGATCAGGTCACCGCCACCTACCCGCACCTGCTCACGGACTGGGAGATCAGCCCGGGCGTGTGGAACGGTGAGCGTCTGTTCCAGGCGGCGAAGTTCGCGACCGAGATGCAGTATCAGCACCTCGCGTTCGAGGAGTTCGCTCGCAAGGTCCAGCCCTTCGTCAACGAGTTCATCGGGTACGACACGACGATCAACTCGGCGATCTTCGCCGAGTTCGCACACGCCGTGTACCGCTTCGGCCACTCGATGCTCACCGAGACGGTGGACGTCTACAACACGGGCACGGGCAGCGAGCATCACCTGTTCCTGAAGGATGCGTTCCTCAACCCGCCGGCGTTCTCGAACCCGGCGGTCGGCGCCAACCCCGATGAGTGGGCGGGCGGCATCCTCGCTGGTGCAACGGCCCAGACCGGTCAGCAGATCGATGAGTTCATCACGGAAGCCCTCCGTAACGACCTCGTCGGCCTGCCCCTCGACCTCGGTGCGACCAACCTCGCCCGTGGCCGTGACGCCGGTCTGCCGCCGCTCAACCAGGCCCGTCGCGAGTTCTTCGTCCTGACGAACTCCAACCCGAGCCTGTCTCCGTACGACAGCTGGATGGACTACAGCTTCGCTCTCCGCACCCCGGAGAGCCTCGCCAACTTCATCGCTGCCTACGGCACGCATCCGCTCATCACCAGCCACGACGACGGCAGTGGTGCCGGGACCATGTCGAGCCGCCGCGAGGCTGCCGACATCATCCTGAACCAGCCACTGCACCCGAGCCACCCGGTGGACTCCACGGAGTTCCTCTGGGGCCTGGCTCCGTACGACGTGGACCTGGGCGGTATGGAGAACGTCGATCTGTGGGTCGGCGGTCTGGCAGAGAAGCCGGAGATCTTCGGCGGCATGCTGGGTACCACCCACAACTTCGTCTTCGAGCTGCAGATGGAGAACCTGCAAAACGGTGACCGGTTCTACTACCTGCACCGTCTCGCCGGCACCAACCTGCTGCAGGCCCTCGAGGGCAACAGCTTCTCCGAGCTCATCGAGCGGAACACCTCCGCAACGATGCTCCCGGCGGACGTGTTCAGCGTCCCGTCGTTCACGTTCGACATGAACGTCGTGAACCCCGGCGGCATTCTTGATCCGCTCGTGGACGACCCGTCGACGGCCTACGACGAGACCGCGCTGCTGGTCAAGGAGCCGGACGGCACGGTCCGCTACCCCGACGCCGATCACGCGCTGTTCTACGGCCGTCCCATCGCCGACGACATCGAGTCGGGCGACGGTGACGACACCGTGAAGGGCAACGACGGCGACGACCGCCTCGAAGGCGGCGGAGGCAACGACGCCGTCGTGGGTGGTGAGGGCAACGACATCCTCACCGACCGGTTCGGCGACGACGACCTCAAGGGTGGCCCGGGTAACGACGCCATCCACGGCGGTCCTGGCTTCGACCTCCTCCAAGGCGGTACGGGCCACGACATGGTCGTGATCGGTTCCGATCCGGGTGAGATCCTGTCCTCGGAGGGCAACGACATCCTGATCGGCGGCGACAGCTTCGACGTCATCTTCGGCGACAGTGGCGACGACTGGATCCAGGGCGGCGATCAAGCCGACTTCCTGGCCGGCGACCACGGTGCACCGACCCAGAACAACCCGCTCGGGACCGATGGTCACGACGTCATCAACTCTGGTGGCGGCAACGATGACTACGACTCCGAGGGCGGCGATGACATCCTCATCCACGCCACGGGCGTCGACGGGTACGAGGGCGGTCCTGGCTTCGACTGGGTGATCACCCAAGGCCTCGGAGGCACGTGGGTCGACCTGGAGCGCACAGCAGGCGTCGTTCCGCCACACATCGAGGTGCTGGAGAACCGCTACGACTTCGTCGAGGCGGTGTCCGGTCACGATGGTGACGACGAGATCCACGGTGACCACCGCGGCAACGGCAACGTCGACCCGTGTCCGGTTCCGTTCACCTGCAGCCCGTTGAATGACCCGCTCGAGGGTGATCACCGCCTGCTGGCCGACGGCATCGCACGGATCGCCAACCTCGAAGACCTGTTCGCACCGGGGACCTCCGTCTGGGAGGACGGCAACATCCTCCTCGGCGGTGCCGGCAGCGACATCATCGAGGGCCGCGGCTCCGACGACATCATCGACGGCGACCGGTTCATCACCGCCGTGCTCGATGCACCAGATCCGCTCGGCGGCCCGGGTGCTCGCAAGCAGGTGACCGATGCACGGGACCTGCAGGCCGACATCTTCGCCGGCCTGTACAACCCAGGCGATGTCGACATCGTCCGAACCCTCGAGACCCCACCGGCGCTGGTGCACACCGACGTCGACGTGGCGGTCTACGCGGGCCCGGCTGCGGACTACAACATCATCGCCCTGGCCGACCGCTACGTGGTCGACCACGTCAGGGGCTGTGGTGATCCGCTACGACTCGACGTGTGCCCGCTGGACGCCAACGGCGACAACGGCATCGCAGAAGGCCGTGACACCCTGTTCAACATCGAGACACTTCGATTCTCCGATGGAGACATCGACATCTCGACACCGCCCGCAACGGGCTTCCTCAGGGTGACCACCACTCCGGCCGTGCCGGCCCAGATCACTGTCGACGGGTTCCCCGCCGACACGTGGGGCCTCACCTGGCCAGAGCTGCCCGAAGGCGACCACACGGTCTGCTTCACCGACATCGAGGCGCTGGAGACTCCGGCCTGCCAGATCGTGACGATCACGGCGGGTCTGACGACCACCATCGATGGCGCATACGGCAACCGCGGTTGGCTGCAGGTCCAGACCAACCCGCCCCTCCCGGCGACGATCACCCTCGACGGTGATCCGATGAACGACTGGGGTGTGTGGACTCACCTGCCCGAGGGCAACTTCACGGTGTGCTACGGCCCGGTCGCCGGGTTCGACGCTCCGCCGTGTGAGCCCGTGGACATCCTGGCTGGCGTTCCGGTGCTGGTGACCGGCAACTATGTTGCCAACGTCGCAGCCATTGGCCCGACCGGCCACGGTTTCCTGCGGGTGACCACGAGCCCTGCACTGCCCAGTCAGATCATCGTCGATGGCATCCCGGCGGACAGTTGGGGCCTCAACTGGCTCAAGGTGGCGCCTGGCCTCCACGAGGTGTGCTTCACCGACGTCCAGGGCTTCAGCACCCCGGACTGCGAGGAGGTCACGGTCGTGGCAGGGGCCACCACCACGGTGCAGGGTGACTTCGTCGCCCGCGGCACGCTGCAGGTGGTGACCTCGCCGGCGAAGGCCTCGACGATCCACGTCAACGGCGTCCCGAGCAACGCGTGGGGCCTGTGGACCGACTTTGAGCCTGGCCTCTACGAGGTCTGCTTCACCGAGGTCGACCTCCACACGCCGGCCTGTCAGATGGCGACGGTCCTTGCCGGAGCCAACACCGTCATCACAGGGGTGTGGCCCTGATGACGCACTTGGGTGACCCCCGGGGTGACCCACTGAACCACCGGCCCGGTGCCCCCCTTTTTTCGGGGGCACCGGGCCCCGGTTCGAAGCTTCTCCACGCAATTCCTAAATGGTGTTTTACAAACACACAATCGAGCGTTACAGTCACTTTCTGTGACTTTTCACGAGGTGGATCAGCGTCCATGACCTCACTGAGCGAGACCAAGGAACAAAAAGCGATGACAACCCCCACAACCGCCAAGAGCTCAACCCGCACTCGGCAGTTCGTGCTGGCCACCATCGCTTTCTGGTTGGCCATGTTCGGTATGGCTGCGGCCCAGACCTACTCGACGAGCAGCGACCCACTGTCGGTGACTCCCTCACCTCTGACACCTGGCAACCCAGCCACCGTCAGTGGCGAAGGGTTCGAGCCCGGCAGCGATGTGGTCTTCATCCTCGTCGACACGGGGGCCGGCACCGAGACCGAACTCGTGAGCGTGACCGTCCGCGACGACGGCAGCTTCACGGTGACCCTCGAGGTGCCCGCGGACTTCAGTGGTGAAGGTCACATCATGGCGAGAGGCGTTGCCACAGACGGCGCGCAGCGAATTCTCGGAGGCTCAGAGGCCGACGGTTCGCTGGCCCGCACCGGCAGCTCACCCATGCCATGGATTGTCGGCGGAACCTCAGCTGCGGCGCTCGGAAGCCTGCTGCTCGTGCTTGCACGACGGCGACAGGAGCGAGTAGCGCAGACGGCCGGGTAGGCCGCAATGGCGACCGGCACACGTCGGCGCCGCGTCGCCATCGTCGCAGGCTTGGTCTTCGTCATCGCGAGCGTCACCGCGCTCGTGGTCACGGGCGCCGAGGAAGCGGTGGAGACGGTGGAGATGGCTCTCGGCGACGTCGTCGTCGACGAAGAGGGCCAGCTCACCGCAGCGGTGTCCCTGTCCAATCGCGACGCTCTGCGCCACGAGATCGAGGTGTGGCTGACCGTCGGCCAGTTCGGCGAAGGCGACGCCTGGAGCCGGCGGGTGGCCGAGCTCAGCGCTCATAGCATCGATCTCCGCAGCGGCGAGGCCGAGGCCCTCAGCTGGCACCAGCCGGTTGCGGTCCCCTCCGGCTGGTACGAAGTCACCGCCTGGGCCCGGGTCGACGGCGAGGACGGCCGCGTCATCCAGATCCAGGCGGCAGAGGCCGTAGAGTTCCTCGAGAGCGCAGCCGTGTCGAGGGTGATCAACCACGGCCAGCACAGGATCGACGTCGCCACGCTCGACCTCGACGGAGGCGACTTCGCCCGCATCGCTGGCGTGGTCAACGGCACCGCATCGGGACCAGTACTCGTCAAGGTCGACCTCCTCAGCGACGTGACGGGCCAACCCTGGTGGTCCAGCGCTGCCGCAGCGACCTTCGTCGAGGAAGCGGCGCCGCTCGAGGGCTCACAAATCTCGGTCGGATTCGACCGCATGCTCCCCCTCCACGCCGGCACCTATGCCGTGAGGGTGGAGCTCTGGGAGGGCGAGACACTCCTCGACCAGATCCTCCTCGGCGATCGCATGACGATCTCCGAGCCCCCCGAGTCGATCCGTCGCGATGTTCTTCCGAGCGGCGCACTGGCCATCGTGTCCATCGAGTTGGATGCAGACGACCTCGCCAACGCCGTCGCAACGGTCGAACTCCAGAACCTCTCCGACCAACCGGTCGAGGGTCTCATGTGGTGGCTCATGGCCGCCCCGGGCGATCCGGCTCCCTGGGAGCTCCCCGACGCCCGTTCGTTCGAAATCGGTCGCCGCTTCGAGCCATTCGAGCGCCGCGCAGTGCGGTTGGCGATCGACGGTCCGCCCCCGACGGGACACGGGTTCGAGCTCAGCGCTTGGGCCCACGTCCTTCCCCCCGACTCAGACGGGTCCGTCCACAGCGACGGCGTCCGGCTGAGACAACTGATCAACGCCGCCGAGGCGTCCGATGAAGGAGCTTGACGTGAACAGCGTTCCGTCGGAGGAGACACCCCAGCCGACACCCCTGGTGTCTGTGATCCTGCCCTGCCTCAACGAGGAGGAGTCGATCAGCCAGACGATCGCCGAGGCCTGGCAGGGCCTCGAGGCCGGCGGCTATGTCGGTGAGGTGGTCGTGGTCGACAACGGTTCGACCGACCGGTCGGTCGCGCTGGCTCTCCAGGCGGGCGCACGCGTGGTGGCCGAAGACCGCCGCGGATACGGCGCAGCGCTTCGCCGGGGCATCGCCGAGGCCCATGGCGAGATCGGTGTCATGGCAGACGCCGACCTCACCTACGACCTGCCCAACCTCGGCGACCTGGTGCGCCTCGTCGAAGGCGGTGCCGATCTCTCGATGGCCTGCCGTCTCGACGGCATCAACCGCGACTCGATGCCGTTCCTCCACCGGATCCTCGGCACGCCAGTCCTGAGCTTCATGCTGCGGCGCGTGACCAAGGGTGAGGTCACGGTTCGCGACAGCCAGTCCGGATACCGCGCCTTCAACATCGGCCGCATTCGGGATCTGCATCTGCAGGGCGACGGCATGGAGTTCGCCTCCGAGATGCTCTTCCAGGCGTCTCTCGCCAAGTACAGGATCGAGGAGACCCGCCTTCCCTACCGCCCGCGGGTGGGCGAGTCCAAGCTCAACACCCTCGAGGACGGCCTGCGGCACCTCAAGCTCCTCACGCTCCTCGCACCTCGCATGGCCCTGCTGTGGCCCGGCGTGCTCATGGCGATCCTCGGGTTGGGTCTCACGACGGCGTCCCTGGCCCAACCGAGCGGTCTCGACATCGGCGAAGCCAGCTGGCAGCCGGTCTTCTTCGCGCCGATCGCGCTCGTGATGGCGTCGCTGCTGCTCGTCGCGTACATGGTGTTGCGTGTCGCCAGCCCACTCAGGGCGCTACCGGCGACGCCGCTCACCCACCACAAGACCCGCCTCAAGGTGATGGCCGCCGGTGGTGCAATGCTGCTCGCCGGGATCGGCATCAATGCGGTGCTGTTCGCGACCTGGATCGGAGGCGGTGACTCGTGGGAGAACAGCCTGGCCCTGGCCGGTCTGGCCCAGGCCATGATCCTGAGCGGCGCGATCTGGCTCACAAGCGCCTTCCTGTACTGGCTCCTGCGCCGTCAAGCCGCCTACGGCGTCGGCCGCACCAAAGCCGCTCTGGAGCTCGCAACCGCGACGACGTCGTGACTCGCGTCCTGGCCTTCTGCGACTACTACCAGCCGCCGATGGGAGGTGGTGCAGAAATCGTCTCGGCCGAGGTGTACGAACGCTTGGCCGCGTCCGAGGAGTTCGACATCACCGTGGTCAGCGGGGTCCCAGGCCGCAGGCAAGAGGCACTCGACGACGGGCAAGTCCGCGTGCTGCGCTCGCGAGGATTCGACCTGTCGCGCCTCATCGGCGGACAGTTCTCCATGGCACCGGGGCTCCCCGTCTCGGCGTGGCGGGCGTGGCGCCGCTCTCGCCCCGACGTGGTGCACGCGTCGAGCATTCACTTCGTCGGCTCGCTCGTGGGGGCGATTCTGGCGAGCGTGCGACGAGTCCCCCTCGTGACCACATGTCATCTCTCGGGCCTCGACGCGCTGCCCGAGCGCACCCGCCGGATGGCCGGTCTGTACGAGAAGACGGTCGGTCGCTTCATTCTCCGCCGCTCGACGCGCGTCATCGCCGTCTCCGACGCCGTGAGAGACCACGTCGTGACCCTCGGCGTCGACCCCTCCTCGATCGATGTAGTGGTCAACGGTGTCGACGCAGAGCGCTTCAGCCCGGCTGCGACGGACGGCGGCGCACTGCGCATCGCCTTCGTGGGGCGCCTCATCGCAAACAAGGCACCGCTCGAGCTTCTCGACGCAGTGGCAGCCATCGACGAGCCAGAGGTCGAGATTCTCGTCGCGGGGGCGGGTCCGCTCGCCGATGAGATCGAGATGCGGGCTCGGGCCGACCGGCGAATTCGGGTACTCGGCCACCTCTCCGACCCGCAAGATGTCCTCAACACGAGCGAGATCTTCGTCAGGACCTCGACCACCGAGGGACGCTCGCTCGCGATTCTCGAAGCGATGGCGGCCGGCTGTGCCGTCGTCGTGTCGGACATTGCCGCCAACGCCGAGATGGTTCGTCACGGCGAGACCGGCCTGTTGGTACCTCCCGACGACGTCGGCGCACTTCGCGACGCTCTACAACAGCTCCTCGACGATGACGAGCTGCGTCAGCGGCTCGGCGCAGCAGCACGCCGCGAAGCCGAGCGTACGTCGTGGGCCACCACGAGCTCCGGGACCGGCGCCGTTCTGAAGAGCGCCCACCTGGCAGGCTCATGAGCACACAGCCGCCCGCGTCGCGCTTCCGGTCGGCCCCCGCGGCCGCCAACGGAGCGCGCGGGTGGCGCACCAACCGTGGGCAGACGAACGGTTCAGACGGCTCGGTCGATCACCGATCTCCCGAAGGGGTGAGCGATCTCGCAGGACGACCGCTCAGCCCGAGACAGCACAGGGCGCTCATCGACTGGCTGGACAGCACCGGCTCCCATTTCGGCTGCAACTGCGGTCCTGTGGCGGCTCTGCCGCCCGGAAAGCCGCCTCGCAACCGGGGTCGCAAGTCCAACCGGCGGCCAGCGGCGCCCGTCCAGACCCCACCGCGAGAGGTCCCTTCGCTCGAGAGTCGCAGGCGCGCGAGTTCCGAGGCGCTCGGATTGGACCTGCCCGAGAACTTCTGCCTGCTCCACTCCGATCGCGAGGAGGTGTCCAGCGTCCTCGCCGCAGCCCTCGAGCTCCCAGACGGCGCAGCGCCCGGTCGCCTCTGGATCGCGGACCCCGAGGGGGGGGTGACCGACGCCGCCCAGGGTGCATCCGTTCCCCTCATTCGGCGCGCCGTTCCCGATCAGGCAGCGGCGCCGCGATCTGGCCGCCGGGTCGATCAGCCGGGCCTCGGCTCGCCGCCCCAGCCTCGAGTCGGCACGCAGCCGAGCCTCTCGTCGGTCTTCGCCGCCCTGAGGGCGAAGATCCGTCGTCCTTCGCTCACCACGATCGCTCTTCTCGTCGCAACGGCCGTCGTGGCCACCGTGCGCTTTCTCGTTCTGGCCGCCGGCGACGCACCTGCCACGATCGACTCGGGCAACTGGTTGTCATTCGCTCAGTCGCTCTTCGGAGACAGTCCGCGCGACTCATCGATCACCTATCCGCCCGTGGTGCCCGCCATCGTGGAGATCGCGACCAACTGGCTGGGAGTGGTCAACGGCGTCGCCCTCGTTGGGGCGCTCGCGGCGGTCGCGCCCGCGCTCGGCCTCAACGCGGCGTTGCGAATGACAGGGGTCAACGGACTTCGGCTGTTCCCCGTTCTGCTCTTGCTGGCCGCCGGCAGCATCGGCGAGGCCGCGGCATGGGGTGGCTTCCCTCAGCTGCTGGCGATGGGGCTACTCCCCCTCACGATGGTGGCCGGAATCAGATTCCTCGACGATCCGACCAAGCGGAGCGCGATCCGACTCGGCCTGCTCCTGTTGGCCATGCTCGCCACCTCACACTTCGTCGCCGTCGTGGCGATCTTTGGCATCATCGGCATCGTCGAAGTGGACACCGTCGCTCGGCGCCGCATCACGCTGCGAAAGCCGCACTTCACTCTCGCGGGGTGGATCGCGCTCCCCTGCCTGGTGATGACTCCGGTCTACATCCGCCTCGTCGAAGCGGTGATCCTCAACCCCAACGAGTTCGCCGAGCTCGACAACCTCACGTGGAACAACGTTCTGGGCCGCCTCGACAACCTCTACGGCGAGTTTCCCGCGCTGTGGCAGGTGCTCATCCCGCTCGCTGTGGCGACGCCGTTCCTCCTGTGGTCGGCTCGTCACAGCGCCCCGTGGCGCCTCACGGCGGCTCTGTGGGTGGCACTGGCCAACCTGCTGCTGCTCACCCAGGAGAGCCGCTATCTCTACTTCGCTCCGCTACTCGCCGTGATGGCCCTCGGACCGTGGGTGCAGAACCTCACCGCAGACCAGCCATGGAAGGGCCAGAAGCGGAGAATGCGCGTCGCGTACCTGCTGGCTGCCGGCGGCCTCGCGGCGGTGGTCGTGTACCAGATGGCTGTCGGGCTCGGACGGTTCGAGGAGCAGCGCGACTTCTACGCGATCCTCTCCGATGACCTCGTGGTCGCGATCGAGGTGGCTGACATGATCGTCGACGAGGAAGGCGGCGTGATCGCGCTCCCCTCGCTCAACGACGCTCCCCTGGGCTGGTGGGTCGAGGCGCTCACCAACGACGAGGTCGTGTACGGGTCGCCGCTGCGGTGGCTCAACTTCGGCGACGAGGTCGAACGGGCCCGCAGGGCCAACGACATCTTCCACCCGACGTTCCCCGACCGTCACACCCTCGGCCTCCTCGAGGCGTCCGACGTGCGAGTGGTCATCATCCCGCGGCGATGGGCGTGGTTCGACACCGAAACCGTCAACAGCTGGATCCACGACAACGAGCTCGACGTCGTGGTCAGCAACCGCGAATCGCTGGCCGTCGCGATCCGATAGCGCCGGTCCAGCACCTTTAAGGCCCGGTTAGCGAACCTCAAAGGTTTTCTTGAGCTTCGTGTTCTTGAGTGGTCAGCGGTCCACATCGTAGAGGGCGGTTCTTCGGTGACCAGTGATTTGCAACGTGCCCGCGCGGGCACTTCGAACAGCGAGCGTGATCAGTGACGTCGCGCGCACCGACTCCGGCAGCGACCGGAATCCCAGAGATCGAACCACGGCGGGAGCGCCGGGTGGCGGCTGCCATCGTCGCGACCGCGGTGATGATCGCGGCCATCGGGGCCGGTTTGCTCGCATACCGGTGGCTGACGTCCGACCCGGCGGTCGGGCTCGAGACCGAGGCTCGCGCCGGCAACGTCTCCTTGTGGATCTCCTATCCCGAATGGCTGGCCCACGACCACACCGCAGATGCGACCCGCCCCGCCGACGGCTCCGCGTCGCTGGACGGATCGATCGGCGAGGGCGGGAGCTCCGAGGGCTCCGGGACCGCTGACGCGGCTGAGGACGGCCCGGACCAGGTCGCCGCGGCACTGTCCGGCAGCCAGGGCTTCGCCATGCCGCAGAGCATGATGCCCGGGACGCCTGACGAGGGCTTCCACCGGCTGCAGGTCAACCTCGACTTCTCGGGCCACGGCCCGGCTGAGGTGAACCCCGCCGACTTCGCGCTCGTCGCGAACGACGGCCAGCGCTGGGCTCCCAACCTCGGCGGCATCTTCGCCGCAACCCAGATCGATGCCGGCCAGGCATTCGCCACGATCATCAGCTTCGACATCCCCGTGTCCGTGACCGGCGAGGACGTCCTCCTCGTCTGGGACCACGCGGACACCCAAATCGACTTCGCCCTCGAGGGTGGGGAAGGACACACCCATGGCTAGTGCGCGACAGCAGCGGCGCGAGTGGTTGATCGCCGGGCTCATCCTGGCGTTCAGCGTCGTCGTTTGGCAGCAGTGGTTGCACACGGCGTTCGCCGTGCGCACCGACGTGCCCTTCAGTCAGCACCTCCCGCATCTCCTGCGGGACGGCGCCCTGGCGCTCCCGCTGGCCCTCGTCGCGGTCCGTGTCGGCAGCAACATCGCCGGCGCCCTCCGTGTACAGGGTCCGTTGGCAACCTGGACTCGCGCCGCTGTCATCACCGAGATCTTCCTCCTGATGATGATCCCGGCCATTCCACTTCACGGAACCATCGACGCGGCCCTCGGTGCGGGCATCGCCGATGACGGCGGTGTCCTCATGCACGCGCTCACCGAGGCGGTTGTCGGACACGTCATCGCACTCCCGCTTCTCGCTCTCACCTTCGCCGTCGCCAACGGCGCTGTGCGTGGCGTGAAGCTGTCGCCGGTCCTCATCGCCACAGCCGTTGCGGCGAGCGGCGTGGTTCTCCCCTCGCCGATTTCGCCCACCGGCTCAGTCGGCGCCGCTCAGGACAGCAACGGCTGCACCATCGGGGCGACGCAGCGGTCCTATGACGTGTCTGCGATCAACGTCGACATCACGCTCAACCAGTGGGGCGACCACGATCCGCTCGGCAACATGTACGTCCTCGACAACCGCATCGCTGACGTCCGCGCCCAGGAGACGGCGGGGACGGTCACGCCCGGCCTGCGCGACGACGCCATCCAGGCCCTGGTCATCCGGGCCAACGTCGGCGACTGCCTCACGGTCAACTTCACCAACCAGATGACCAACGTCCCTGCGTCGTTCAACGTCCAGGGTCTCCCCTACACGCGCAACAACGCGCCGGGCGAAGTCGGCTTCAACCCGGCGAACGGTGCGACCTTCGGCCAGACGATCAGCTACACGTTCCAGATTCCCAACGATCCCACCGCCGAGGGCAGCTACCAATTCAACAGCCACATCGATATGCGGCAGACGATGGCCCACGGGCTGTTCGGCATGCTCGTGGTCGAACCGGCGGGGTCGCAGTACTTCCATCCCGAAGTCCCCGGCCAGGCGCTCGAGAGCGGCTGGGAGGCGATCATCGTCGACCCGACCGGCATCGACTTCCGCGAGTTCGTCATCATGATGCACGAGGTCGGCGACGAGAACACCCCGGTGCTCGACTCGCTCAACAACGATCTTCCCGAGATCGATCCGGTCACCGGCGTCTATCGCCCGGGAGCTCGCGCCCTCAACTATCGGAGCGAGCCCTTCATGAACCGGCTCGCCCTTGGCGGACTCACGCCCGACAAGTCGCTCGCCTACAGCTCCTACGCGTACGGCGATCCCTCGACCCCGATCCCACGGTCATATCTCGGCGAGCCCACCAAGACCCGCCTCGGTCATCCGGGTAGCGAGATGTTCCACGTCTATCACCTCCACGGTGGCGGCGACCGCTGGCGGCGGAACCCGGATCTCGAGCCGGGCCAGTTCGCACAGGGCCTGCAGAAGGTCCCCACCCCGAATGCCCTGAGCACGCGCCTCGACAGCCAGGCGGCCGGCCCCGGCGAAACCTTCACCCTCGAGCACGAGTGCGGAGCGGGCGGCTGCCAGCAGGCTGCAGGCGACTTCTTGTTCCACTGCCACATCGGTGAGCACTACGTCGCCGGCATGTGGTCGTTCTGGCGAGTGCACGACACCGTTCAGCCCGATCTGGCCCAGATGCCCGCCGACCCGGGCTACACGGCTCCGGCCATCGCGGCCAGCGGTACCTCGCTCGACCTGATCGGCCAAGTGGTCGAGGGCAAGACGCTCCTCGCGGCCGTCGACGTGGTCGACACCAACACCGAGATGGCGATCGAGGACTGGGCGGCGCTCCAGCTTCCCCCGCCTGGTGTGACCCTCGACGACGAGGACGCCACCGTCTGGGACTGGATCATCGACTACCCCGGTGGTGACCTGACCCAGCCGCTGATCCTCGGCGAGCCCGACGACACCACGGTGTGGCCCAACTACACCTCGACGACGCCAGGGGCGAGATCTCCCGTGGTGTTCAACCTCAACAACGGCAGATTGTCGTGGCCCACCTTCAAGCCGCACCTGGCCAAGAGACCACCGTTCGCCCCCAACGGCCATGGCGGTGCGCCGTGGTTGGGGGCTCAGGCCAGCGCAACGCGCCCAGACGGCCTGTGTGTCGACCCGACGGTCGTCCCCGGTCGGCGGGTTCTCCAGTATCCGATCACCGCAATCGACACCGACATCGAGGTGGTGGCCGGAAGCCCGGTTCCCGATGGCATGTTGTTCGTGCTCAACGAGAACCGTGCGGCCGTGGAGGCCAACCTCGCCCCTGAGGAACCGCTGGTGATCAGGGCCAACGTGGGCGACTGCCTGAATCTTTTGCTCACGAGCACCCAGAACGACGCCGACCACAGCGGCCACGCCAAGGTCAACATCCACAATCACTTCACCCAGTTCGACCCGCAGGCGTCGGACGGGGTCATCACCGGCTTCTCCTACGAGCAGAGTGTTCGCCCGCTCTCGCTGGAGGATCGCCAGCTCGTTGCGGCGGTGACCCCAGGGGCGACCGTGATCGAGGTCAGCCATGCCAACCGACTGCGAGTCGGCATTGCGATCGGCGTCGGCCTCGGCGAGGGCATGTGTGACCCGGGCACCGGCTTGGCCGTCGCGTCACCGAGCAACACCGACCGGATGTGCACCGAGATCCGTCACATCGTGGCGATCAACAACGACCTCGTCACGCTCGACGCTCCGTTGGTGAACCACCACGCCGCCGGCGAAGAGGTCGGCGTCGAGTTCGTTCAGTACAAGTGGTACGCCGACGTCGACGACGGCACCGTGTTCTTCCACGACCACGTCGACTTCAACAACTGGGGTCGCGGTCTGTTCGGTGCTCTGATCATCGAGCCGGCCGGCTCGACCTGGCGCGACCCGGTGACAGGTGCCGAGATCCGCAGCGGCGCCACCGCTGACATCCATGCTCCCCCAGGGGCGAGCGTGGGCCACGGCCAGTCGGGTGCCTTCCGCGAGCTCGTGGCCATGATCCACAACGAAGCGGCCATCAAAGCGGGCGACCCGGAGGGTGTGTCCTCGCTCAACCTCAAGTCCGAGCCACTCGCCGACCGCGATGCGGACTTCCCGTTCAGCTCGGTGACCAACGGCGACCCCATCACTCCGATCTTCCGGGCCTACGTGGGCGATGACGTCGTCATCCGTGGCCTGGGCGTCATGGAGCGCGAGGGTACGTTCAAGGTGACGGGACACCGATTCCAGGAGGAGAGCAACCTCCCTGGAGCGACGCTCTACGACACCATCAGCATCGGTATCTCCGAGCGGGAGGACGTGGTTCTCGACGGCGGAGCAGGCGGAGACGCCGGAATCGCAGGCGACTTCCTCGTCTACAACAGCGTGTCCACCGACCTCGAACAGGGAGGCTGGGGTCTGCTGCGTGTCCACGACACGCTGCAAGGCGATCTCCAGCCTCTGCCCGACGTCGCGGCACCACCGAACGTCCCGGGAGGCTTCCCACAGCAGACGTTCACCGGAGGTGCTCCGGCAGCAGCCGGACCGGCGATCGACGTATGCCCGGCGCTTGCTCCGGTCAAGACGTTCGATGTGTCGATCTTCCAGACCACCAACCTCCAGACCGACCTGATCAACGGAGGCATCCTGTATGCCCTGTCCGCCGATCAGCCGGCGATCGAGGCGGGTTCGATGGATCCGGTGCCGCTGGTGCTCCGCGCCAATGCAGGCGACTGCGTGGTGGTCAACCTCACCAATGACCTCGCTGCGGATCGGGCGGGCCTGACCCTCGGCAAGCTCATCGGTGACCCTCAGGGCAGCGGTGGCAGCGCCATCGGGTTCAACTTCGACTCGAGCCTCGGCTCGGGCGAGACCCGCGCCTACCGGTACTACGCCGACCAGGAGCTCGGCTCGTCGATGTTCGTCGACCTGGCGACCCCGGACCATCAGCGCTTGGGTGCCTACGGCGTACTCGTCGTGGAGCCGGCCGGTGCCACGTGGCGGAACCCCAACACGGGCGCTCCGGTGACCAGCGGTCCCACTGCCGACGTGCTCCTCGCCGCCGGCGGCGGTTTCCGGGAGCAGGTGGTGCTGTTCCACGAAGACGACGAACGGATTGGCCAGGACACCATGCCGTACCCGACGGCCGTCGAGGGGTTCACCGGCTTCAACTACCAGGGCGATCCCTTCCGGAGCCTCGCCCTCAACGGTCGGTTGGATCTCAACCCCGACGAGTCCAAAGTTTTCGACTCTGACTTCTTCGGAGATCCGGCCACCCTGCTTCGGGCCTACGTCGGCGACGATGTGCGCTACCGGGTCGGAGTGGGCCACGCACGGGGCAGCCACGTGTGGCACATCGACGGCCATCGTTTCCCCTGGGAGACCAGTCATCCCGATTCCACCAACTTGTCCTCGAAGGCAACCCTCGACGGTGAGATGTTCGACGCGCACCTCGTGGGCGGTGCCGGGCAAGGGGTGAGCGGCGGCGCCGACTACCTCATGTACGACCGGCGCATGCCGTTCCAGGAGTCGGGCATGTGGGGCCTGCTGCGGACGCACTCCGCGACCCAGAACGACCTGCTGGCGCTCGACACCGACACCGGCATGCTGCGGGTGACGACGACGCCGGCTCTGCCTGCGCAGGTCATCGTGGATGGCATCCCGCGCGACACATGGTCGCTCGAGTGGATGAAGATCGGCGTGGGCGACCACGAGGTCTGTTTCCAGGACATCGCGGGCTTCACGACCCCGGCCTGCCAGAACGTGACCGTCAACTCCGGCCTCACGACCGTGGTCGACGGCGCCTACCAGCAGAACGGCGTTCTTCGGGTCGACACGTCGCCGCCGGTTCCGTCGACGATCACGATCGACGGCGTCCCGGCGAACGCATGGGGCCTGTGGACCGACGTCGCACCTGGCACCTATGACGTCTGCTGGGGCCTCGTCGCAGGGATGGACGCTCCGCCATGCCAGCCGGTGAACGTCGTGGCGGGCTTGACGACCCACGTCACCGGTGCCTTTGTCGCCAACGTGGCGGCGCCAGGGCCCACCAACGAGGGCTATCTGCGTCTCACGACCGCACCTGCGGTCCCGAGCCAGATCACCATCGACGGCAACGTCGCCGACAGCTGGGGCCTCCAGTGGGTCGGCCTGTCGCCTGGGCAGCATGAGATCTGCTTCAGCGACGTGCCGGGCTTCTCGACCCCGGGCTGCAAGACGGTCACCATCGTGGACGGGCTCACAACCACCACGGGCGCGGTGTTCACCCAGCTCGGCGCCCTTCGTGTCGACACCTCACCCGCGGCGGCATCCACCATCCTGGTCGACCTCGTGCCACGCGACGACTGGGGCATGTGGACAGACATTCCGGGTGGCGACTACGACGTCTGCTTCGGCGAGGCGAACGGGTTCACCCCGCCGTGTCAGTCGGTGACGGTGTTCCCGGGCAGCACGACCCACATCACCGGAATCTGGCCACCATGAGCCACGGCTCTCTCGTGACGTGGTGAGCTGTCTGTCGTGCAGACGCTCACGCTGATCGAGACGATGCTCGCCCACGATGGCTTGCTGGGTTGGGACGAGGCGCTCCTCGTTCTTGGCCCACTGGCCCTCGGTGGCAGCGCCCTCGTCTACCTGAATCGCTGGGCCAAGCGCCGAGAGGCTGACCGGGCCGAGTGAGCAATAGGGCCGCACGCCCCCCGCCCGGGGCGTGCGGCCGACGCTCGTTATGGCCCAGAGGCCACACGAGCCGAGCCTGCGCTCGTCAGCGACAGCTCGCGAGGCCGGCGACGATAGCCTGCGCCGTGCGCATCACGCCGAGTGCTCGTTCGGGGGGCACGGGGCTGGGACCGCCGGCGACGACCGCGTCGACGAACGCCTGGACGAGCCCGTCGTGACCCCAGTACTGCTTCTTGCGCGCCAACCGGGCCCCAGCGGCGGCGAAACCTCCAAGATGGCGGGCCGCCATCCGCATGCTCGTGCCGAGCACGTCCTTGGCCGTGTGGGCACCGTCAGAACCGGTCGTGACGAGGACGTCACGGAACAGGTCGACATCGACGACGTTGCGTTCGCACACCGTCGTCACGTGCCATTCCGACACCGGTGAGCCGAAGACCATCGTGATCTGCCCGGCACCCTCGCGACCGCGCAGCCAGACCTCACAGCTCTCCGGTTCGTGCTGGCGCCCGGCCCAGTCGGCCCGCACGTTCTCCACCTGAAGGTCGTGCCCGAGCAGGTCGTCGAGGATGTACAGCATGTGCGGGATCTCGTCGGTGAGCAGACCGCCGTCGAGATCCTGGTACCAGGTCGGGAGTCGCCGGGCCTCGCTGCTCAGCTGTACGCCTGCGACATAGCGCACGGGACCGGCCCTTGCGATCGCTCGGCGGGCCTTGTTCATCGCGTCGGACCACAGGAAGTTGTGGGCGATGCAGAGGATCCGCTGATGACGCTCGGCAGCGTCCACCATCGAAAGCGCCGCCTCGTTGTCGATCGCCATTGGTTTCTCGCAGAGAACATGCGCCCCACGTTCGAACGCATCGATCGTGAGATCGGCGTGGGCCCAGGGGGACGTGCAGATCGACACGGCGTCGACTCCAGCGGCGTAGAACGCGTCGAGATCGTCGGTCGCCAGCACACCCTGGGGTGCGCCCGCTGCGGCCCGATCCATGCTGCGGTCGTACACCGCGACCAATTCGGCGGAGTCGGCCCGTAGGATCGAGGGAACGTGGCGGGCGGTTCCCACCCACCCCGCACCGAGAACGCCATATCGTACGGTCACGTCGTTCGTCTCTCTCCTCGTGGTGGCCGAGCTCCTCTCGGACGGGTCTCCCATCGGCACCCCAACGCCGGTCGTGAGCAACGTGCCCCGACACTCACTCTCCGCATTTTTTTCTCACGTTGGGTGATTGAATGTGTGGAGACAATATGAGTACTCTGGCCGCCATGCGTGCTCTTCGTGCCACTGCGACTCTTCTCGCTGCCGTTCTCGTGGGCTTCTTCGCCAGCCAGGGTGCAACGGCTCAGGCCAACTACTCCATCGGCTTCGGCGAACTCGACGTGAGCGGTGACGGCGCCTGGGGCAGCACCATGGTGTTCAGCGGCGGCGGCTACGCCGGCGGGGACGCGGTGCAGTTCTACGTGCGGAGCAGCGAGTCGGAGGAGTACGTCATCGAAGGCGAGAGCTACGTTGCCGACCCTGCCGGCGGAATCCGCATCGAGCTGCTCCTTTCGGGAACCTACGCACCTGGCTCCTACAGCGTCGTCGTCACGGGCAAGACGATCGACAACAACGATCTTCAGCTGACCGCCAGCTTCGACGTGACGACGTCGCCCACCACGACCGCTGCGCCCGTCACCACGGTGAGCACGACGGCGCCGCAGAGCTCCACCAGCAGCCCGCCGAGCACGGTGGTCAACCAGACCGGCTCCACGCCCCAGACCTCGGCCCCTTCGGGCAGCGACACACCCGCAGCCACCACCCTGCCTTCCACCACTGCTCCTGTCTCGACCCTCGCCGACCAGGACGCTTCCCTCGGCGCCGGCGACGCCGGTGACGCCCAGACGCTGAGCGCTGCCGACGAGCCAGGAGATGACGACGGTGACCTCGGGGCGCTCGTCGACCACGCTGCGAACCAGAGCGGCAACACCCTGCCGGGCGATGGGTCCGACACGGCCACCGCCGCAGGGCCCGCCGACGCTGGCGGTGCCGAGTCGAGCGGCTTCATCGTGTGGATGGTCTTCGCCGGACTCCTCGTACTGCTCCTCGGCGGCTATTGGCGGGTACGCAGGGGTTCGTGGATCGGCTGACCCGCAATCTCTTCGGGCGACCCGAAGGTCCTATGACCTGACCCAAAGGTCCTATGACCTGACCCAAAGGTCCTACGACCAAGGTCCCATTGCGGAATGGACCGAGTCTGAACAATTGTTCACCCGTGGCTGAGCCACGACCTCCACTTCGATGGAAGTCACACCGCCCCCCACTGCGGGCGTCATCGCGGTCGTCGTGAACACCACGCCCAGGACTCAGGGGAACACCGCCCGTTCCCCTGAGTTCTGCAGTTTTCGGCCCGGTTTCCCACACCGTCGCTGTCCTGTTCGGCGATTCGCGGGGCCGAAAGACAAATCTTGACAGAGAGTGCGTTAATTCCTGTCTAAAGCGCCCACAGCGCGGCCGCGAGCCTTCTATGTTCGAACTCATGCTCGTTTGGTGCGGCAACATCATCGTCAAGACCCTCATCGGGGGCTCCGTGGTCTTCGGTACCGGATCGGTCGCCCACGGTCTCGGGATCGTGCAGGCTCCGTGGTTCCCCGACTCCAACACCCGTGTCGCCACCGCAGAGGTGGCGCCCGGGTCGACGTCCAGCTCTGCCCCGCCCGTGGCGACGACCACCCCAGCTGGTCCCGCCACGGGCGAGGCGAACGAGGTCTCGGCCGCACACGACGAAGCCTCGACGATCACCATCGTCGAGTCGGTGCCGGGCCTCGAGTCGACGTCCTCGACCAGCTCGACGAGCACCACCGCAGACACCACGTCGTCCACCTCCACGAGCACCACGAGCACCACGACCCCGGAGACAACGACCCCGGAGACAACGACCCCGGAGACAACGACCCCGGAGACAACGACCCCGGAGACAACGGCCCCCGGGGCTCCTGGGGCCACCCAGACGACCTACACGGTGCTCGATGCCGGAACCGTCACGATCTCCTACAGCGCCGCGGGTGCTTCTGTGGTGTCGGTGAGCGCGAACGCCGGGTGGGTCGCGACCATCGAACACGACGAGCCAGGCGAGGCCGACGTGAAGTTCGAGATGGGCGAGGATCGGGTCGACTTCGACGCCGAGATCGACGACGGCGCCCTGCGAATCCGCATCCGTGACCGTCGCCTCGAGGATCTCCACGATGACGATGACTCCGATGACGACTCAGACGACGACTCCGATGACGACGACTCCGATGACGACGACTCAGACAACGACAGCTCGACCACGACGTCGTCCACCGTGCCGTAGCTCACACTCCGCCCACGTGAGCTGATGTCGGGGCCCCGAAGGGCCCCGACATTTTTTTTGCGAAAACTCCTTCAGCGCGCTCGACAGCGGGCGACTCCGCCAGGTGCGGGGGTCCGGTCGCGCGTCACGTGACGTGCAGCCATGGCACCGGCCTCCGTTCCTGGACAGAGGAGGAATCGCCATGACCCAGACCACACCCACACGATCGCGACGCAGATGGTTGCTGCTCGTCGCGCCGGTCATGTTGGCGACGGCCGTCGTCAGCGCACCGGCCGCCCAAGCGGCAACGGACCCCCAGATCCGGACCGAACAGCAGGACCTGCGGACGTACTACCCCAACGTCAACCGAGCGCGCCGCGGCTGGTACCTCGAGGGCTACAACTACATCTCGGGCACCCCTCAGCGCAGCGTGCTGTGGTTCGACTGGGAGGGCCGCGGTTGGTTCAAGCAGTTCAACTGGGGTCCCGAGGATCCCAACAGCCGCTGCCACTACGACCAGATGCGCTGGAGGAGCAGCCGCCTGGAGTACCACCAGACCCACAACTCCTGTGGTGAGGTGACCCATGAGACGAGCTTCTCCCCCGGCATCCGGCTGATGCCCCGTCGCTGGCAGACAGGCGACGACTGGTCGGAGAGTCGGACCATCGCAGTCACCCACTCCGAAGATGGAGTGGTCGTGTGTCGCGGCACGATGGACTACACGAGCGAGGTGCTGGGATGGGTCGAGATCGACCCCTCCACCAGCACGTGGGCGATCCACGTACGCACCAGCCAGAGCACGTTGTGGACAGAGGGTCACAGCACCACCGGCTGTAGTGCGGGGTTCACCACCGACTGGGAAGAGAACTACTTCCTCATGCCCGACATGCCTCGAGAGGGCAGCAACCGGACCTACAACGGTTTCAAGCGAAGCGCCGGCGGCAACGCCAACAACAACTTCAACTGGGACGTGTGGTTCGACAAGTGGGTTCGTCTCCCTGGGTGATCCCCGAGAGGCCGTCTGAGGCGCTGTGAGGGCCCAGAGGGGCTCTGCACTCACACAGACAGCTCAACACCCACCAAAGAGCGTAGGTCGGCAGCCACGGCGTCCGGGACGGGGGTCGTGGCTGCTGCGTTTTCCGCCGACGTCACGCCGCTCAGGACGAGTCCGAAGCGGAAGCCGAGCTCCGTGGCGAGAAGGCCATCGGTGGCGGGTAGGTCGCCCACCACGATGTTGCGACGATCCCCCGGCTCGCTTCCGAGATGCTGATGGACCAGAGCTGCGACCGGCGCGTGAGGTTTTCCGGCAACGGTGGCCTCGACCTTGCCCGCAGTGGCGACCGCCGCGACGAGCGAACCGTTCCCGGGAAGCAGTCCATCGGATGTCGGATACGTCGGATCGGCGTTGGTGGCGATCAACCTCGCACCCTCGTGGAGAGCCCGGGCGCACGCCCCGAGACGCCCGAAGTCGAAGTCGAGGTGAAACCCGACGATCACCGCGTCGACCTCGGCATGGACGCCGATCCCGTCCCCCGGGTTCAGCGGCTCGGCTCCCCGCTCGCCGACGGCCTCCCACACCCCTTCACCCCCGCACACGAGCACCCGCTCACCCGGCTGCACGAGCGACGCTCCTGCCATGGCCGATGTGATCACCCGGTCGGCAGCGTCGATGCCGATGGCCGCCAACTTCGCCTCCGCGTCGTGTTTGGTGAGCGCTGAGAAGTTGGTGACGAAAAGCACATCCTCACCCGCTGCGTCGAGCTCGCGCACCGCGTCGACCGAGCCGGCGATCGGCTCGTGGGCCAACCAGATCACGCCATCGAGATCGAGAACCCAAGCCACGCTTCCACCTTCGTCATCGGCGGGCCGAGCGTACCCGACCACCTGGCAGTCCCACCCCGCTCGTAGGTTGGCGCCACTTCCCCTCTCACAGAATGCGAGAGGACAGCGATGCCGATCGACGAGAAGACGCGACTCGACATCCGACAATGGTTCAGCGAGCGGATGTCGCCGCAGATGGCCGATGCCATGATGGAGCTCGTGCCGAACCTCGACCACGAGGAGCTGGCGACCAAACAGGTCGTGCGCAACAGCGAGGTTGCCCTGCGTGCAGATATGGCCGACCTGTGGAGCGAGCTACACGCGGACATGGCCGACCTGCGGGCGGACTTCGCCGAACTCCGGGCAGACATGGCCGAGGGGTTCAGGCGACAGCAGACATGGCTGGTTGGCTCGATCGTCGCCGGCTTCAGCGTCTTCGCGGGGCTCGAGCGGCTGCTGGCTTCGATTTGACGCGCGAGCCGACTCAGCCTCGTGCCGCGTCGCCCGGCTCGTCTGGGCGTCTCGATCGCCACACGACGAACCCGGCGAGAGCCGTCATTCCGACCGCTCCTGCGACAACAGCGATCACGACACCTGTGGCTCCGCCGCCGTCGTCGCCGGACACGCTCGGAGCCTCGAACAGCGCACACACCGGGGCGCCGTTGGGGGCGATCTCGAAGTCGAAGGAACCGATGTTGAGGTCGCCATCGAACGAGAGCAGCTCGTAGCTCAGCCCGTAGCGGCCTGCCGGGAGTTCGCCCATCTGGGCCACGAACACCGTCTGTGCGCTGAGGACCGGGTCGAGCTCTCGCTCATCGCCGGCGGCGTCGGTGAGGATGATCCGCGCCGGCGCCTCGGGGAGGAGCAGCATGGGCCCATCGAACCCCAGCGTCAGCTCCCCTGTGCTGGAGAGAACCTCCCCCACGCCGGGGCAGCTGACCCGCAGATCAGCGTGCGCTCCTGCAGGCGTCGCAGCCCCCAGGGCGAGCGCGACGAGCGCCGCCCCCAGCCAGAGCTGAAGGCGGCGCCGAGTCACGTTCTTGGGACTGCTCAGACGTTCCAGGTGCCGCGTGAGCGCAAGAGCGACGCGATATCGCCGCCGCCCTGGCTCTCCTGAGCTGCGGCGAGCTGCTGAGTGGCTCCGCTCGCGTATTCGGGGCGGTCCACTGCCCGGAACACCCCGACCGGCGTGGGCTCGAACGGTCCTCGCGACAGCCGGCTCAACATGAACGCCGTGGAGGGGTCTTCCTTGGTCTCGTCGTGGACGAGAAGTGCGCTCTCGCCGACCTCAGCGACCGAGACGGCCTTGGCGACCCCGTTGTCGACCATCACGCCGAACTCGTTGTCTGCGCCGAATCGGATCGGCTGGCCGTGCTGAAGGTCGATGAGGTTCGCGTCACGGTTCGACTTCTTGGTGATGCCTTCCCAGGCCCCGTCGTTGAACACGTTGCAGTTCTGGAAGACCTCGACGAACGCTGCGCCGCGATGCTGATGGGCACGACGGAACATGTCCATCATGTGCTTGCGGTCCATGTCGTGGGTTCGGGCGACGAAGGCTCCCTCGGCCCCGAGCGCGATCGACACCGGGTTGAAGGGGTGATCGAGCGAACCCATGGGGCTGCTCTTGGTCACCTTGCCGACCTCACTCGTCGGGCTGTACTGGCCCTTGGTGAGGCCGTAGATCATGTTGTTGAACAGCAGCACCTTGAGGTTCACGTTGCGGCGCAACGCGTGAATCAGGTGGTTGCCGCCGATCGACAACATGTCGCCGTCGCCGCCGATCACCCAGATGTCGAGATCCGGACGTGCCATGGCCAGGCCGGTCGCGATCGCTGGTGCGCGTCCGTGGATGCCGTGCATGCCGTAGGAGTTCATGTAGTACGGGAACCGGGCTGCACACCCGATCCCTGAGATGAACACCGTGTTCTCGGGATCCACGTCGAGCTGGGGCATGAGCATGCGCATCGCGGTGAGGATGGAATAGTCACCACAGCCAGGGCACCAGCGAACCTCTTGGTCGCTCGCCCAGTCGCCTGGTTGGGTTCGAGTCTGAACGTCGGTCATTGGTTCAAGTCCTCCGCTGCTCAGGCCGAGAGCGCATCGAGGGCAGCAGCCTCGATATCGCCGGTGGTGAAAGGAATGCCGTTGATCTTGTTGACGCCTTGGACGTCGATCAGGTACTTGGCCCGCACGAGGTCGACCAGCTGGCCCATGTTCATCTCGGGGCAGATCACCTTGCGGTAGCTACCGAGCACCTCACCCAGGTTCTTGGGGAACGGGTTGAGGTGGGTCAGATGGACGTGGGCGACCTTGTGGCCTGCCTTGCGCAGACGGCCCATGGCCGCGTCGATGGCGCCCCAGGTGGAGCCCCAGCCGAGAATGCAGAAGTCGGCGTCGCCGTCGCCGGTGGGCTCCACGTCGGGGACGTCGATGCCTTCGACCTTCGCCTGGCGCAGGTCGATCATCTTCTGGTGGTTGACCGGCTCGTAGCTGATGTTGCCGGTGCCGTCTTCCTTCTCGATACCGCCGATGCGGTGCATGAGCCCTGGCGTGCCGGGGATCGCCCATGGGCGAGCGAGGTTCTCGTCACGCAGATACGGGAGGAAGATGCCCTCGCCGTCCTCGTTGGTGCCGTTGAAGCCGGTGTGGAACTCCACGCCGATGTCGGGCAGCGAGCTCACTTCGGGAAGCAGCCACGGCTCGGAGCTGTTGGCGAGGTAGCCGTCGGACAGCAGCATCACCGGCGTGCGGTACTTGAGGGCGATGCGGCAGGCCTCGATGGCGGCATCGAAGCAGTCGGCGGGGCTCTTGGCCGCGACGATCGGCATCGGGCTCTCGGAGTGACGGCCATACATCGCCATCATCAGATCCGCCTGCTCGGGCTTGGTGGGTAGACCCGTCGAGGGGCCGCCGCGCTGGATGTCGATGATCACCATCGGCAGCTCGAGGCTCACCGCGAGACCCATCGTCTCGCTTTTCAGGGCAACACCTGGACCCGACGTCGTGGTGAACGACAGTGCGCCGCCGAAGGCCGCTCCGACCGCCGAGGCAGCCGCGGCGATCTCGTCTTCGGCCTGGAAGGTGCGCACGCCGAAGTGCTTCTTCGTCGACATCTCGTGGAGGATGTCCGACGCCGGGGTGATCGGGTACGAGCCGAGGAACACCGGGAGCCGGGCGAGCTGACCGGCGACGACGCAACCCCACGCGAGGGCGGTGTTGCCGTTGATGTTGGTGTACTCACCGGAGGGAAGCGACGCCGGCTTGACCTCGTAGTGAGCCTCGAACATCTCGGCGGTCTCGCCGAAGTTGTAGCCCGCCTTGAACGCCGCCGTGTTGGCGTCGATCACCTGCTCGCGGCCCTTGAACTTGGTGTTGATGAACTCCATCGTCGGCTCGACGGGGCGCGTGTACATCCACGACAGGAGACCCAGAGCGAAGAAGTTCTTAGAACGCTCGGCGTCGCGCGGCTTGACGCCGTGCACGGCCACCGCATCGCGGGTGAGCTGACTCATCGGGACCTTGTATGCCCGGTAGTCGTCGAGGGTGCCGTCCTCGAGCGGGTTGGACTCATAGCCCGCCTTCTCGAGGTTGCGTTCGGTGAAGGCGTCGGTGTTCACCATCAGCGCTCCACCCTGCAACAGGTTGGACAGCTGCGCCTTGAGGGCCGCCGGGTTCATCGCCACCAGCACCGTCGGGGCGTCGCCCGGCGTGGTGATGTCGAAGTCCGAGATGCGAACCTGGAACGCCGAGACGCCGGCGAGGGTGCCCTGTGGGGCGCGGATCTCCGCGGGGAACTCGGGCAGCGTCGAGAGGTCATTTCCGAGCGCGGCGCTGATGGCGGTGAACTGGTCACCGGTCAGCTGCATGCCATCGCCGGAGTCGCCGGCGAAGCGGATGATGACCTCGTCGAGCTCCTGCAGTGGCAGCTCGCGGGGTGCGGTATCGGTCACGGACCCTCCTGGGGGTGCGGCAGTCCGTCGGGTGACGTTACACCTGGCGGCAGGCGGTTGCCCGATCGCCAAACGCCACGTCGACGGGGAGAACTAAGCGATCGAGATGCTTTCGTCGAGGTACACGTCCTGGATGGCGTTGAGCAGCTCCACGCCATCGGCCATCGGCCGCTGGAAGGCCTTGCGACCGCTGATGAGGCCCAGCCCGCCTGCGCGCTTGTTGACCACTGCGGTCATCACGGCTTCGGCCATGTCGGTGGCACCGGAGCTGGCGCCGCCGCTGTTGATGAGCCCGCTGCGACCCATATAGCAGTTGGCCACCTGCCAGCGGCAGAGGTCGATCGGGTGATCGGTGGTGAGCTTGTCGTAGACGTCCTTGTGCGTCTTGGCGAAGCCCTTCACCTGGTTGAAGGCGCCGTTGTTCTCGGGCAGCTTCTGCTTGATGATGTCCGCCTGGATGGTCACGCCGATGTGATTGGCCTGCGCTGTCGCGTCTGCGGCCACGTGGTTGTCCTGGTCGGTGTTGATCTCGTTGTTGCGGAGGTAGCACCACAGCACGGTGAACATGCCGAGCTGATGCGCTTCCTCGAACGCCGCGGCGGTCTCCTGGATCTGACGACCGCTCTCGGGGCTGCCGAAGTAGATCGTGGCGCCGACGCCGGCCGCGCCGAGGTCGTAGGCCTGCTGCACGGACCCGAACATGATCTGGTCGTAGGTGGCCGGGTAGGTGAGGAGCTCATTGTGGTTGAGCTTGACGATGAACGGGATTCGGTGGGCGTAGCTCCGGCTCACCGACCCGAGGACGCCGAAGGTGGTGGCCACCGCGTTGCAGCCGCCCTCGATGGCGAGCTCCACGATGTTCTTGGGGTCGAAGTAGATCGGGTTGGGGGCGAAGCTCGCGGCACCGCTGTGCTCGACGCCCTGGTCGACCGGCAGGATCGAGACGTAGCCCGAACCGCCGAGCCGGCCGCTGCTCAGCAGCGCCTGCATGTTGCGCATGACCTGCGGCGACCGATCGGTCTGGGCCATCACCTCGCTCACGAAGTTGGGCCCGGGCAGGGCCAGCATGTCTTGGCTGATCGTGTCGCACTTGTGCTCGAGCAGGTAGCTCGCCTGATCTCCGAGCAGGGCTTCGACGTCAAGACTCACGGCTCGACTCCTTCTCGGCCGCCGCACGTCGCGGCGCCGATATGTCTCTGGGGGTGTCGCTGGGTGCCGTCCCTGCTGCAACCCGGCGACCGGGACGGCCTCGTTTGAGCATATTCCCCGGGTTCGCACATGGGGGTCGATGCCCACACCGTTCTCCTGTCGGCCTCGGTGGCGAGAATGCAAGGGCCGGGCGTCGGGGTCCAAGGGAGGCACCGGCGGGCCCCGCCACAGTCGTAGGGTCGAGGAGGTGACGAGGCCAGAGGTGCTTCTCAACGGCCTGGCGTGGCAACCGGGGCGCGGCGGGGTGAGCACCTACATCGAGGAGCTCACCGCGGCACTGCCCGGGTGCGTCCGCGACGCGTCGCTGCTACAGCTCCGAATCGAGCGTCCGGTTCCGCGGAACCACCCACCCGGCGCCATCTCGGTGGTTGGCTGGCGGCGTTCGAATGCTGTGGGTCGTGTTCTGGGCTCACACATGGGAACGCGTTCCGCTGTCTTTCACGGACTCGACGCCGCGCTCCCCTTCGCCCGCCGAGGACCATCGGTGATCACTGTCCACGACGTGTCCGTGTTCGATCATCCCGCCGGCCCCCGGCGGCGGCTGGCCGCCAAGAGGGCGGCTCTCAGCCACGCCTGCCGGGCCGCAGACACCGTGATCTCGGTCTCGCGTTTCACGGCCGAACGGGTCGCTGAGCGGTGGGGCCGCGATGCGACAGTGATCCCGCTCGCACCGCGTCCGTCGTTCCGTCCGGCTCCCCGCGACGAGATCCTGGCGCTGCGAGCGAAGTGGCGGCTGCCGCGCGACTTCGTTCTGGGCATCGGCACCGCCGATGGGCGCAAGGCCCCTGAAGCGTTGTCCCGCGCTGCGCGGGCGCTCGACGTTCCTGCTGTGACCGTCGGGCCGACGCTGTTCGACGAACACCCGTCACGCGGCATGCGGCACCTGGGCTTCGTGCCACTCGAAGACCTGCGCTGCCTGTACTCCGCCGCAGCGGCCACCGTGTATCTGTCCGAGTACGAAGGCTTCGGACTTCCGCCGTTCGAATCGCTGGCATGTGGCACCCCCGTCGTGTCCAGCCGAGTTGGGGCGGTGGCGGACCACCTCGCCGACGCGGTCACCTTCGTCGACGGACTCGGCACCGACGAACTCGCCCAGGCCCTGACGCGCGTCCTCGAACTCGACGCCCGGCCCGACCGCCCGACGCTGAGCTGGGAACACACCGCCAAGGCGACCGCAGACGTCTACAGGGAGCTCGGCGCCCAGATCTGATCAGCCGTCGGCCTCGAACCAGTCCCAGATGAAGGTCGTGGCGTCGAGATCCATGTAGGGCTGACCGGCGAATCGGCGTTGTAGGCGGGTGATCGGGCGACCCATCCACGGGTGTTCGGCGCCGTCGATCGTGACGAGGGCGACATCGGCCCCAACGTCGCAGCCCGCCCAGAGGGTCACGGTGACATCGGGGTTGGTCGTGTCGCGGTGAGCATCGCTGCCGTGGCAGCCGTTGAGGTGTGCGAGCTCGGCGACACTCAGCCGCGGCGAGTTGAAGGCGTGATCGCTGATGCCACCCCCAGCTCCACCGTCGATCCGAACGTTGGCGTCGGCGAGCCCGTGCAGGTGCAGGACCCGCACGGCGTGCGTTGGCGCGCAGTCCCCCACCTCGAGCGATCCGGCCACGACAGCGACGCCCGCGATGCGGTCGCTCAGTTCGCATGCGAGGCGGTAGGCCATCATGGCGCCGTTGCTGTGACCGGCCACGTAGACCCGAGCGGGATCAACGCCGTACTCGGCAACCGCAAGATCGATCACGTCGGATACGAAGCCGACGTCGTCGACCGCCCGCTCGGCGTCCGCGCCGCGCCCGCAGCAGGCGCCGGCGTTCCAGGTCCTCTGGTCTCGCTCCCCCCAGATCGAGGTGCCATCGGGATACGCGACGACGAAACCGTGTTCGGCGGCCACGGCGTCGAACCCGGAGTTCTCTCGGAACTGCAGTCCGTTGCCCATCCCGCCGTGGAGGCCGATGACGAGCGCCGGCGAGGTGGGCTCGGTGAAGTCGGGTGCGAAGACGTGAACGACCCGCCCTCCGTCCAGCGTGTGGCTGGCCGTGCCCGCCGCGGACTGCGCTGCCTGGGCATCGCGCCACCGTCCGCAGGCGCTGAGCAACAGGCACGCCGCAACGAGGCTGAGCACGAGTCCGAATCGGCGACGTGGTGGCGTTTCCATGCCGACCCTGTCGAACCAGCCACTCCAGATGGTTCACTCTGGGGTTGTGGATCTCCGAAAGTTCGCCCTCCTGGTGGCCCTTCCGATCGTCGGCATCGCCATCGGCATCGCAGCGCTGGCGCTCGCTCCTGCGGATCCGCAGTCCACGGCGATCGTGGAGTCGCGACCCGGTTCGATTTGGGACTCGGTGGCGATGCAGGAAGAGCATTACGTCGAGGTGTTGTCGCTCGACCATCCGCCTATCCAGGTGGCCGAGGGGATCACGGTCACCGCGAACGGGCGCGGTTCTGACGACTCCTTCTTCGAGGTCGTCGTGACCGCTGGAACCGAGGACGAGGCCGAGGCGACCCTGGACCGGCTCCTGCTGTGGCTCCACGAAGACTCCGAGCTGACCAACCGCGGCCCCGATGAAATCGATTGGGAGACCTGGGAGGACGCTCTCGAGATCGCCACGGCCGAACTGAACTCACTCGAAAGCGAGGCCGCCACCGTCCCCGATGACGCAGAGAAGCAGGCCGAGCTCCAAGCGCTTCGGCTGCGGGCGGCCGAACTTCGGTCGCGTGTCGACGACGCCGAACTCCGCCTGGCTCGCATCGAGTCAACGGTTGCCGCAGTCTCACGCGGCACCGGAAGCGACCGGCCGTCGGCGCTGTTCGCCGCGCTCATCGGCGGCGGCCTCGGTTTGATCGCCGCCCTGACCCTGTTGTTGCCCGGGCGGCGGCGCGCGGCCGACGCTTGACCGCCGCGGTACATGTTGCTCGCATCCGCTCAGCGCAGCGCGTCGAGCCTCTCGGCGACGTCGACATAACCGGGCTCGGCCTGCTCGATCCGTTCGAAGCCTCGACGAGCTCTCTGGTGGTCGCCGGCGCGCTCGTAGAGGTCAGCCAGCGCATACCAGAGGCGAAGGTGATGATCGCGGGCCTGCTTGGCGCGGACAGGACCCTGCTCGAGCAGCCGAATCGCTCCGACGACATCGTCCTGATCGGCCAGCGAACCGGCCATCACGATGCGTCCCTCGACCATGATCGGGGCAGCAGGCCCAGCGTGGCGCAGCTCGTCCCACAGCGCACGAACCTCGGTGTGACGCCCGAGCGCCCGGTTGCAGTCGGCGGCCACCGGAAGCTGATCGACGTCACCGGTGAGCTCGGCGAACATCTCCAGTTCGCCCAGGGCCGCCGTCCAACGGCCCAGCCGGTAGAGCGTCAAGCCACGGAGCTCGTGAATCTCGGGAACCTGCGGGTGGCGCTTCACGAGCGGCGCGAGAAGCTTCTCCGCGTCCCCAAAGCGGTCGGCGAGGTAGGCCTCACCTGCGTCGCGCAGGCGGTGCCGCAGACGTTCGCGCTGGTCGGCGGATAGGCCGCGGAGGTGAGTCTCTGCGATTTCGGGGAGCTCGAGCCGTTTCGCCCTCGGACCCTTGGCACGGCGCTTCGGGGAGCTTCCCCCGGCGCGTTCCCAACGATCGTCCTCGTGGACGGGCGCATCGGTCCTGCTGTGGTCTTCGCCCCAACCGCGGTCTGCGACATGGGCGTTGTGGGCCCCGCGTCGGGCGACTCCGCCCCACTTGCTTCCCCGTGCGTTCTTTCCGAAATGTTGCTCGGGCTTCTCCAGGCTCTTCGGCCGACCAGAGCGGTTGTCGTCTCGTCCGCGATCACCGCGGCCACCGTTGCCTCCGCGACCTCCCCCACGCGACCGATCGCCCTTGGGGCCGCCCGAACCGCGGCCGCCTTGGCCGCCCTTGGGCCGCGGTCGACCTCCGCTACGTTCGCTCACTGGGCACATGGTACGGGCGACGGTTGCTCGTTCCGCCAATGGAGGCCACATGGCGCGCATCACGGTGGTGTGTACGGGAAACATCAACCGGTCGCCGTTCGCGGCCGCCCTCCTCAAACGCGCGCTTCCGCAGCACGAGATCACCTCTGCTGGTCTTATCGGCGAGGGCATTCGCACGCCCGAGCGAATGGTGCGCGCCGCGGCGACCTACGAGATCGACCTCACGACTCACGTCAGCACCCGACTCCAACCAGCCGACGTCGAAGGCTCAGCGCTGGTGCTCGCGATGGACAAGACGCACCCCGTTCAGATCGCGGCGGTGTCAGAGGCCGCGACCGCCAACTGCTTCACCATCGAAGAGGCGATCGCCCGGCTCGCTGCCACTGGCGCGGCGGATTCACTCGAGGCTCAAGTCGCGATCGCGGCCGACCGACCGGTAGCGGAGTTCCTGGCGCCCCGATTTCGCGAGATCACCGATCCCATGGGCCGCAGCCGGCGAGCCCACGCGAAAGTCACCGCTCATCTGGCCGAGTCCGTGCAGCGATTGACAGCCGTCATGGCTTTGTGAGCGCGACCCTTTCGAGTGGCTCCGGCGGCTAGGCTCCGCCCGACCCTCTACGGCATCTCAACGCGCAATACCGCGAATCGCGTTCTCTGAGTAGCGACTCCCGAACGTATGGCTACTCTCTGCGTTGAAATACCAGGTGGGTGTGATCCACACTGGACGAGGACCGGATCAGCGGAGACATCATCGGTGACGGCGACTGGCCTACTCGACAGGGCCGAGGAAACGACTTCTCCGCGCGGGCGGCGCGGACCTTCAGACAGGCGACTCGACGCGCCCCGTCGTACCGGCGCAGTGGTGCGCCGATGGCTCCCGCTGGCGATCGCAGGCGTGGTGCTGTCTTCGAGCGCGGCGGCTTTCTGGGCGTCGAGCCGAACCACGACCTACAGCGCGACCGCGATCGTTCGCATCGACGGCTCAGCTCAAGGTTCGGCTGAGATTGCGCTCACACGTCCCCAGCTCGAGGCGCGGCGCCTCGATTTCGAGGCCGCCGACGTTCGCAGAGAGGTCGAGAACGCCGTCGGGGTGCCGTCCATCGGTGCAGCGTCGGCGTCACTCGACCTCGATCGAGCGCTGGTCACTCTCACGGTGACCTCTGATCGCCCCGATACCGCGATCGCTGGCGCCAACGGGCTTGTCGAGGAGGTTTCCGCTCGATCGCGCGCCGAGCAGATTCAGGAGCTCGAACGAGAGCTCGCCCAGAGCCGAGTTCTCTTCGAGGAGAACGACCGGCTGCTGAGCCAACGCGTCGCCGAGCTCGACCGGCTCCGCGGAGCTGGCCTCGACGACGAAGCTGCCGCCGTCGAACGCCTGATGTGGCACACA
>Ga0114932_10000629_pt1 | contig 41780 bp, 40 predicted proteins | sample 2SBtaG_2_FD_87286 | JGI IMG/M metagenome (GOLD analysis project Ga0114932, IMG submission 87286) | Deep subsurface microbial communities from Kolumbo volcano to uncover new lineages of life (NeLLi) - 2SBTROV12_ACTIVE470 metaG | ecosystem: Environmental > Aquatic > Marine > Volcanic ...
AGCGACATTGTGCTGACGGAGTTTGCAGCCCCGACGGCTCTGCCGTCGACGCTGGCCCGCGCCCTCGCGTTCTCCTCGATCATCGTGGCCGCCGGGTGCGGCGGGATCATGGGGTTCGCAATCGTCGATCTCTCGTGCCCCGACGGGTGCCAGCCGCTCGCCTTGCTCGGTGGGATCGGCGGCGCGCTGGTCACATCGGTCGGCACTGCGATCATCGCTGTGCTCGTCCTGCGTGCGATGGCCGAGTGGGAGGACCAGGCGTCGGTGCGGGCCCGGTGACCGATTGGCCATCGCCAGCACCCACCGGCGAGCTCCTCGACGAGTTGCTCGGGCTGGCGATCGAGCTCGCCGAAGCCGCCGCGAATCGTCACCTCGCCGGTGGAGTCGGCGACATCGCCACCAAGTCGAGCCACTCCGATCCCGTCACCGCGGTCGACCGGGACAGCGAGAACCTGATCGTCGATGCCTTGGCAACACGCCGGCCCGACGACGGACTGCTCGGCGAGGAGGGTTCGGAGCGTGGGGGAACGACCGGCTTGCGCTGGGTCATCGATCCGCTCGACGGCACCGTGAACTACGTGTACGGCTTTCCGAGCCATGCCGTGTCGATCGCCGTGGAGCACGAGGGTGCACCTGTCGTCGCGGTCGTTCACGACACGGCTCTCGGCGACGTCTACAGCGCGCGGCGGGGCGGCGGCGCCCAGCGCAACGGCGAACCCATCGGCGTGTCGGCGGCCGACGTGCTTGCCACGACCCTTCTGGGGACCGGCTTCGGCTACGACGCCGACCAGCGCCGCAGGCAAGGAGCTGTTCTCGCCCAGCTGCTCCCCCAGGTGCGCGACGTCAGACGTGCGGGGAGCTGCGCCGTCGACCTCGCCTGGACAGCGATGGGACGGCTCGATGCCTTCTACGAGACAGGCCCCAATCGCTGGGACGTCTCGGCGGGCCTGCTGTTGGTCCGAGAGGCCGGAGGCGTCGCGACATTCGACGACGACGCGCACCGCATCATCGCCGCGCCACCGCGGCTCTGGAATGCCCTGACCGATGCTGTCGAGGCCGCCGAGCAGGCTGTGCGCGACGGGTGAGGGTCACATCGGCCAGAATGGTGCGGTGAGCATTCGAATTCTCGCGGTGGAGGACGACGAGCGCATCCGCACGGCCGTGCGTTTCGCCCTCGAGGACGAAGGCTGGGAGGTCACCGAGGCCGACTCAGGCGAGGCGGCACTCGAGGCGTTCGGTAGCGGCGACACCGACGTGGTCCTGATCGACATCATGCTGCCGGGGATCGACGGCTTCGAGCTGTGCCGGTCGATCCGTCGAGCCAGCGACGTTCCGATCGTGATGGTGACCGCACGCGATGACACGCACGACATCGTCGCCGGGCTCGAAGCCGGAGCCGACGACTACCTGACGAAGCCGTTCGCGCCCAAGGAGTTGTCGGCGCGGATCCGGGCGCTGTTGCGGCGGGCCCGCTCCAACTCCCCCGACGAGGGGAGCCGCGTCGTCGGAGATCTCGAGATCATCGCCGACGAGGGCGTCGTCAGAAAGAACGGCGACGAAATCCACCTCACCAAGACGGAGTTCCATCTGCTGTGCGAGCTCGCCTCCAACCCTGGCAAGGTCCTCAGCCGGGAGCACCTCCTCGAGAAGGTCTGGGGCTACGGGTATTTCGGGGACGGTCGCCTGGTGGATGTTCACGTTCGTCGGCTCCGAACCAAGGTGGAGTCCGATCCGGCCCACCCGCGGTACGTCGTGACGGTGCGCGGCATGGGCTACAAGCTGCAGAGTTGACGTGAGGTTCTTCCGGCTGCGCTGGCTCAGGCGGCTGCCGCTGCGAGCCAGGGTGATCGGGGCATTCACACTCGGCGCGCTGCTCGCCGCCGCCGGGTTGGTGGTGATCACCTACGGATTGTCCAGGGAGTCGATGCTGGATCAGCGCGAAGAAGCATCGCGCCAGCAGTTCTTCGCCAACGCGCGGCAGGTACAGGCCAGCCTGCGTGTTCCCGACCCCGACTTCGCCCTCCTCCTCGAATCCCTGCCGAGCTTGAGCGGGAGCCGCTCCATCGTCCGTCTCGGTGAGGACAGTTGGCGAACGAGATCTCTTCAGCCGAGCGATCTTCCCGACCAGCTGGTCGACACGGTCCTCGGTACCGAGTCGGCGCAGGTGATGAGCTACGAGCTCCAGGGAGAACCGCAGCTTGCGCTGGGCCTCCGCCTGCGTCCGTCCGATGTCACCGACTTGACCGAGGTCGCCTACTTCGAGGTGGTTCCACTCTCCGAGATCGAGGACACGCTGGGCAGTCTCAGCGTGATCCTGATCGCCGGCGCGGGCCTCGTGGTCTTCGTCGGGGCCGGCATCGGCGTCTGGGCCTCAGGCCGACTTCTGCAACCGCTCGCCGAGATCTCCGATGCCGCGACATCGATCGCTCGCGGCCGGTTCGACACGAGGGTGGAAACCGTCGACGACCCCGACTTGGCCGGCATCGTCGATTCGTTCAACGACATGGCCGCCGCAATGGAGGACCGCATCGCGCGCGACGCGCGCTTCGCGTCGGACGTGAGCCATGAGCTGAGGTCTCCGCTGATGACCCTGCGGGCGTCCATCGGGGTGATGCAGACGCGCAAAGGCGAACTCTCGGAGCGCAGCGCACAAGCTCTGGATCTCCTCACCGACGATGTCGACCGATTCGAGCATCTCGTCCAGGACCTCCTCGAGATCTCCCGGTCGGACTCCGGCGCCCTCGAGGCCGGTCCCGTCAACATCACGGAGCTGGTCGAGAACACGGTCGAGCTTCTGGAGAGGCGCCCGCCCATCGACGTGGGGACACGCGCCGCCGACCTCTTGGTCATGGGAGACAAGAGGAGGCTGGCGCAGGTGCTCGACAACCTGCTCCGCAACGCGGAGAAGTACGGGGGCGGCGCGACGCGGGTCGAGGTGTCGCGTCACGGCAATCTCGTGAGCATCGCAGTCGAGGACGATGGGCCAGGGGTCCCTCCCTCTGAGAGAGAGCTCATCTTCGAACGGTTCACTCGCGGAGCGGCCGCCCGCAAACGCGGATCGGGCCACGGTGCGGGGCTCGGCCTCGCCCTCGTCGACGAACACACCAGGCGCCACGGCGGAACCGCTCGAGTGGAGAGCCGACCCGACGGCGAACGGGGCGCCCGATTCGTGGTGGAGCTCCCGCTGGTAGGCCACCGATGATCGTCCGAGCTGCATGCGTTCTGGTGACATGTGCCCTCGTGGCGGCGTGTGGGGTCCCGACCGACGATGCCCCCGAGGCAATAGCGGTTCCCGATGACGTCTTTCCGACCGGGCTCGGGGGTGGCGACCAGCCAGACGCCGACGAGCCCAACCTCAGCCGCCACCCTGTGTACTTCTTTCGCAACGACCGTCTCGTCGAGGTGGATCGGGCCCTCCAGCCCCCGGTGTTCATCCGCGCCGTGCTGGAGTCCCTCCTCGCCGGACCCAGCCAGGACGAGCTCGAGAATGCGTTGAGCAGCTCGATTCCCGCCGGTACCGAGGTGGTGACGGTCAACCTGGGCGGCGACGACAACGTCGTTCGCATCGAGTTGAACGAAGCGTTCTTCGAGATCGAGGGCGAGCAACGCATCCGGGCGACAGCTCAGCTCGTCTTCACCGGCTTCGGCCTTGCCCGCGACACCCAGGGTGTCCTGTTCTTCTTCCAGGGCGAATCTGTCGCGCTACCCAGGGGCGACGGTTCGATCGCCGAGGGTTCCACAGCGGAGGGACCCGACCCGCTGACCCTGGGCGACTACATCGAGTTCATCCCGCGCCCGGCGGGGCCACAGACCCTGCCTGCGCCGGAGATCATCCTCGAGGGTTGACCCTGCGATCGTGGCCGGCCCGAGCGAGAGCTCGAGTCGCCGCAGCGAACATCGGCATCGTCGGGAACAGCTCCAGGCCACGGATGCGAAGGTCAGCGCGGCGCCGGAGAGGCGCAGCGGCGTCCCGTCGATCCGCTTCACCGGAGAACCGGCTCTCGACGTCGGAACGAACGCACACGGACCGCGCGGAATATCGGCTGGCCGATGACCAGGAGGGACACCAAGAGGGGGAGGACGCCGATGCGCCCCAGGATCATGAGCGCACCGGCCCCGACATGCCCCACGGCGTTGAGCGCCGACAGGTGCCCGTCAGGGGCTGCGCCACCGAAGGCCGGCCCGACGTTGCTCATCGACGACGCCGCGAACGAGAACGCCCCTTCGACGTCGAGACCTCCAGTGGCTAGCACGAGGCCCGCCGGGACGAGCAGCAGGATGGCAGCGATGAGCTCGCCGACGATTCGACTCAGCGCGACCTCGCCGATGCTCGATCGACCGAGGTGCACGGTCTCGGTCGCGGTCGGGTGAATCGCCCGGCGCAGCTCGCGGTTGATGTAGGACGCGAGTGCGAGGAAGCGCACGACCTTGAATCCGCCGGCGACCGACGCTGACATTCCACCGATGAGCATCAGAACCATCAACAGGCCCGTCCCGCCCGGGGGGATCGCCGCGCCGTCGCCGGCGAGGTACCCGGTGGTGCTGGCCGCGGATGTCGAGGCGAAGAGGGCGGATCGGATGCTGTCGTGGGTGGGCGCGGCCTCGGACCACACGACGATCGAGAACGCGACGAACACGATGAACACGATGTAGAGGCGGAATTCGAGGCTGCGCGCGAATCGCCGCGGATCCTTGCGCCGGGCGGCGAGGAACATCAGCGGCAGGCTGGTTCCGCCGATCGTCATACCCGCGATCGCGACCCACTCGATCGCGGCGGATTCGTATCCGCCGATCGATGCGGCACGGCTGCTGAACCCGCCAGTCGAGATCGTCGTCATGGCGTGGATTCCGCTGTCGACGAAGGGCATCCCGACGGCGAGGTAGGCGACGGCCACGAGCCCGGTGAGAGCGAGGTACAGCAGGAGCAGCCGCCCCATCGTCGCGCCAGTCCTCGGGGAGAGCCGACGCGCTGAGCGCGTTGCCACGCCGCCGTCTGCGTCGAGCCCGCCGACCCCGAGATGCGGGAGGACACGAACGAGGATGACGATGAGCGCGGCGCCCCCCGCCCACTGTCCAGCGGCCCGCAGCATGATGATGCCGTCCGACATGACGCCCGGATCAATGGCGGTCGCGTTGGTCCCTGTGACCGTTGCAGCCGCCTCGACGAACGCGACATCGACCGCCGACGTCGTCCCCGTGGCGAGGTGCGCGACCGTCATGGCCACCACCGCCGCGACCGTGCCGCTGACCACGGCACCGAACAACCTCGGAATCGTGAGCCGCGAGGGGAAGTGCGACACACGCGCAGAGACCAGACCCGCCAGCGCGACGAAGGCCCCGACGACGAAGAGCACCACCCAATCGGGCCCGCCGCGAGCGAGGTCGACCACAGCCGCAACCGCGAACAGCAGGCTCATCAGCAGCCAGACGGCTCCGATCGTGACCCCGACGACGCTGTCGAGACGCCCCTGGGACACCTGGTGGAGAAGCCTCCGCAGCCACCGGAACACGACCGCCGGCACCCGCTGCACGATGCCCGGACCCGGTGCCTTGCTCGCAGGCCGCGGTGTCACCCGAAGGCCTGCTTCACCTCATCGACGAGCTGCGGCTTGGCGAACACGATGATGTGGTCGCGTGCGCGCAGCACGCTGCGACCCCTGGCGATCGTCGCGTTGCCGTCGCGCACGATGGCGCCGAGCAAGACGTCGTTGGGGAGTCCGAGATCACGCACCGAGCAGCCGTCGGCGACCGCTCCGCTGTGCACCTCGAACTCGAGAACCTCGACATCGCCTTCGAGGAACGTCGTCACGGCGGTGACATCACCGCGCACGAAGCGGAGCACGCTGTTGGCGCTCGCGGTTCGGGGGGACAGCGCTGCGTCGATCCCGACCTGGTCGAGGAGCGACAGGAGGGAGAGCCGGTGCACCACCGCGATGGTCTCGGTGGCACCTTCGGACTTCGCAAAGAGGCACGCCAACACGTTGGCGTCGTCCTCGCCGGTCGCCGCGACGACGGCGTCGAAGCTGCCCACGTCCTCGCGAGCCAACAGGTCGCTGTCGGTGATGTCGCCGTGCAGGACGAGGCTGTGGGGTATCCGTTCGGACAGCTCGACGCACCGCTCGTGACGACGCTCGACGATGACGACCTCCACCCCGCGCGTGACGAGACGGGTCGCAAGCAGTTCGGCGATGCGGCCTCCTCCGAGGATCATCACCTTGCGCAGTTCGGTGCGGGTGAGCCCGAGGATGCGCATCAACTCGCGGCGACCGCGGCGCCGGCACAGAACTCGCAGGAGATCGTGGCTCTGCAGGACGGTCTCGCGCCGCACCACCGTGGTCTCGCCGTCACGGTCGAGAGCACCGAAGATGAAGTCCCACTCCGGCTCGTACTCGGCGCCGATGTCGCTCATCGGCTTGCCCACGATGGGCGCGTCCTCGGCGAGGCGCGCCCCGACGAGCAGGACTTCGCCGCCGGCCATCTCGTTGATGTCGGTGGCCCCGCGGTAGACGAGCAGCTCGTGGATGGCGCCCGCGGTCTGCTCGTAGGGATCGAGAACGAGATCGACCCCCGTTGCCTCGCGGACGTGCCGGCCGGCGGGACCGCGTAGGTCTCGATCCTGCAGACGGGCGACCGTGGAGCCGACCCCCACGTGCTTGGCTTGCATGCAGGCCAGCAGGTTGACCTCGTCGCGGTCGGTGACGGCGACCATCATGTCGGCCCGCTCCACCTGCGCTTCGGCCAGGACCGTCGGGCTGGTGCCGCTTCCGAACACCGTCAGCACGTCGAAGCTGTCGTTGACCTCACCCAACCGCTCGCGGTCGGTATCGATGATCACGACGTCGTGACCCTCTCGGCTCAGGCGATCGGCCACATACGAGCCGACCTCTCCAGCGCCGACGACGACGATCCTCACAGAGCGCGACCATACCGTCGCGCACCGCGCAAGCGGTACCCGGGCACAGTGCACGTTGGATGGGCACAGTGCACGTTGGATGGATGCAGTGCTCAGGCGAAGAAGGAGCGAGCGGCGTCCCACAGGTCAGGGGTGACACCCTTCTCCTGTCCGACGACCTCGGCGAGCGGCACCACTTCGATGCGATCGCTCCGCAGCGCCACCATGTGGTCGCTGTGCCCGTCGTGGGCGGCGTCGACGGCGGCGACGCCGAAGCGGCTGCACAGAACCCTGTCGTATGCGGTCGGGGTGCCGCCACGCTGGACGTGTCCGAGCACTGTGACCCGGGTCTCGAATCCCGTGCGGTCGGCGATCTCGTCGGCGACCAGCGCTCCGATGCCACCGACTCGCGGACGGCCCCACACATCGAGCTCGGGCTCGGGGATCTCGAGGGTCCCTGGTGCCGGTCGCGCGCCCTCCGCGACCACGACGATCGATGCCCAACGGCCGCGCTCGTGACGACGGACCAACCGCTCGCAGACCTCGCCGATGTCGAACGGTTCCTCGGGGATCAGCGTGGCCGCTGCTCCCCCGGCGAGGCCGGCGTGAACGGCCACATGGCCGACGTGTCGACCCATCACCTCCACCACCATCACTCGATCGTGCGATTCGGCGGTGGTGTGGAGCCGGTCGATGAGGTCGGTGGCGATCTGGACGGCAGTGTTGAAGCCGAAGGTGTGTTCGGTGCCTGCGACGTCGTTGTCGATCGTCTTCGGAATGCCGATCACGGTTCCGCCCAGCTCCGCGTATTGATGCGCGGCGCCGAGGGTTCCATCTCCACCGATCACGACGAGGCAGTCGATCCCGCGGCGCTGGGCGGTGTCGAGGACCTGTTCGAGCCCGCCGTCGAGCAGCTCGGCCGTGGTGCGGCTGGTCCCGAGAATCGTTCCCCCACGAGGGAGGATCCCGCGCGTCGCTTCGACGTCGAGCGGGACGAACCTGTCTTCGACCGCGCCGGACCAACCGCCGAGGAACCCGACGACCTCATCGCCGCGCTCGCGCACGGCCCGCCTGACCACGGCGCGGATCACCGCGTTGAGTCCCGGGCAGTCGCCGCCGCCGGTGAGCACACCCAGCTTCATGCGCCGAACGGTACTGGCCGGGCTCGAAAGAGCAACCCAGCTCGACCGGTACTGTGCGCCCATGGCCATCGTGATCTCCATCGATGCAGGCACCACCGGCGTGCGGAGCTTCGCTCTCGACGAATCCTGCACCCAGGTGGGGCTGGCGTATCGAGAGTTCACCCAGCACTACCCGCAGCCCGGCTGGGTCGAACACGACGCCGAGGAGATCTGGAGAGCCGTCCAGGACACCCTCGCCGAACTCGTCGCGACTCTCGACGAGCCAATCGCTGCGATCGGGATCACCGACCAGCGTGAGACGCTCGTTGCCTGGTCGAGGTCAACTGGCCGGCCACGCCATCGGGCGATCGTGTGGCAGGACAGGCGCACCGCAGCACGTTGTGACGAGCTCACCGAAGCCGGGCACCTCGATCCGGTCCGCCGCACCACCGGGTTGGTCCTCGATCCGTACTTCAGCGGCACCAAGGCCGAATGGCTGCTGGGTCCTGGGGGCGTCTCGGCCGACGCCGACCTGGCTCTCGGAACGATCGACTCGTGGCTGATCTGGAACCTGAGCGGTGGCCGTGCACACGTGACCGATCCGTCCAACGCGGCGCGCACCCTCCTGTACGACATCAGGGCCGGAGCGTGGTCGGCCGAGCTCTGCGAGCTCCTCGGCGTCCCAATGTCGGCTCTCGCCGAAGTGCGGCCCTCATCGGGGCGGTTCGCCGAAACGGCGGACACCACCGCGGTCGGCGCAGGGATCCCCGTGAGCGGCGTTGCAGGAGATCAGCAATCCGCGCTGTTCGGCCAGGCCTGCCTCGAACCCGGAATGACCAAGAACACCTACGGGACTGGTTCGTTCGTGCTCATGAACGTCGGGCACAGGTGTCCCGACCCCGTCGACGGCCTGCTCACGACCATCGCATGGGACATCGGCGAGGGCCCCGTGTACGCCCTCGAGGGAGCGGTGTTCGTAACCGGAGCCGCCATTCAATGGCTGCGCGACGGTCTCGGCGTGATCGAATCGGCGTCGGACGTCGGTCCACTCGCCGGATCGGTTGCCGACAGCGGCGGCGTGTTCTTCGTGCCGGCGTTCGCAGGCCTCGGCAGCCCGTGGTGGGATCCCTACGCCCGCGGCACCATCGTGGGGCTGACTGGGGGCACGACGCGCGCCCACCTGGCGAGGGCGACAGTCGAGGCGATGGCGCTTCAATCCCGTGACGTGATCGATGCGATGTCCCGCGCCGGCGGCCACGACGTCGCTGGACTCCGCGTCGACGGCGGCGCGGCGGTGATGGACCTCCTGCTCCAGATCCAGGCCGACCAGCTCGGCGTGACCGTGAGCCGTCCGACGGTCACCGAGACAACAGCCTTGGGAGCGGCCATGCTCGCCGGGTTGGCAGAAGGCGTGTGGGCCAGCACCGCCGATGTCACCGACGCCTGGCACCTGGACCGTGCCTTCGAGCCCTCGGGGGACCGAGCAGCCGCCGATGCCCTTCACGCGAGATGGCTGGGAGCCGTCGAGCGCTCGCGGAGCTGGGCGTCCGACGCCGACGACTGACCTACCGGAGGGCTCAGGTCTCCAGCCGCTCGAGTCCCCTGCTCAGCTGGGTGATGGCTTGGCGGATCCGATGCTCGTTCTCCACGAGGGCGAACCGCACGAAGCCCTCACCGCCCGGCCCGAAGCCGACACCAGGCGAGAGCGCGACGTTGGTCGTGTTGACCAGATGGGTGCAGAAGTCGACCGAACCCATCTCGCGATACGGATCGGGGATCGGGGCCCACAGGAACATCGTTCCCTTCGGAGGCTCCACTTCCCAGCCGAGCCGGTTGAGGCCACGCACCAGCGTGTCGCGACGGCTCGCGTAGATCCCGTTGACTTCCTTGGGGTAGGTCGTCTCTTCGTTCATCACGACGGTGGCCGCGATCTGGATCGGCTGGAACGTCCCGTAGTCGAGGTAGCTCTTGAGCTTGGCCAGCGCGCCGATCACCTCGGAGTTCCCGACGCAGAACGCGACACGCCACCCCGCCATCGAGAACGACTTGGTGAGGCTGTAGAACTCCACCGCCACGTCCTTTGCCCCCGCGGCCTGCATGATCGATGGAGGCTGGTACCCGTCGAACCCGAGGTCGGCGTAGGCGAAGTCGTGCACGAGGACGACCTCCCGCTCGCGGGCGAAGTCGACGATCTTCTGCATGAAGTCGAGATCGACGCAGGTGGTGGTCGGGTTGTGCGGGAACGACAGAACGATCACCCGCGGCCGGGGCCACGAGTACTCGAATCGCTCGACGAGCGTGTCGAAGAAGTCCTGGCCGGTCGCGAGCGGCACCTCCCGCACATTGGCGCCTGTGAACAGGGGGCCGAAGATGTGAATCGGGTACGACGGCGCCGGGACCAGGCACGCGTCACCGGGTCCGAGCAGCGCCCACATGAGGTGAGAGAAGCCCTCCTTGGCACCGATCGTGTTGATGATCTCGGTCTCGGGGTCGAGTTCGACACCCCAGTTGCGCAGGTACAGGTCGGACACCGCGTGACGCAGCTTGGGGATCCCCTTGCTCGCCGAGTAGCGGTGGTTGCGCTCGTTGTGCGCAGCTTCGGCGAGTTTCTCGACCGCCCGCTCCGGAGAGGGGATGTCGGGGTTGCCGAAGCCGAGGTCGATCACGTCTTCCCCGGCTCGACGGCGCTCGACCTTCAGCGAATCGATGATCGTGAAGACGTATGGGGGCAGATTGGTGATGCGGCGGAACTCCACGCCGTCCGAGGCTACCGGTCGACCGGAATCTCCTCGTAGCCGGTTTCGTCATCGGGACCGTCGTCATCGCCGGGGGGCTGTTCCCGCCCGCTCAGATTGCGGAGAAACGACTCCACGCCGCCGGGGTTGCCCAACGCCGATTCGACCGCATCCAGAAACGAGCGGCCGGCCTGCACCAGCTCACGCGCCGCGGCTTCGAGATGCTGCAGGCCCTCATCGACGGGGTTGTCGACGGGTGAGGAGTCCTCAGGCTCGTCATGGTCGTTCATGCCGCATCTCCCCGGTCCTCGGTTGTGTTTTCGCCGAGCGGGTCCTCGACGTCGAACTCGACGGCCAACTCATCGCCGTCCACCTGGGCGCGGCGCACTGGCACTGACGCGAGCACGTCGGGAAGGGTCAGCACGCGCCGGTGCGGCCCGACCCGGATCAACAGATCGCGTCGCTCACGCCCGACCGACACGTTCTCGCCGCCGAGCCCGGGGAGCGGAACCCGGAGCGTGCGCTTCCCCTCGCCGGTGTAGCGGATCGGACGCTCCTGCGACACGGCGATGGAGGGATCTCGGTTTCGGTAGAGCGCGAGCCCGACGGTCTCGAGCGAGTCGAGTCCGACCGCGGGCCGCGAGAGAGACTCGACCCGCATGACGGGCACCGGCGCGAGATCCGCATCGAGGCGCTCCAGCTCGGCGACCTGCTGCGCCCGCCACTCTGCGAGCCAGGGATCGCCCGCGTCGGGAAGAAGCCGATTGGCCACGACGACGTCGAGGTGATGATCGAACAGCGCGAGATATGCAGCGGTCCGGCGGGTCTCCGCGGTGACCACGGGCTCAGCTGTAGTGACGAGCCGTACGAGCGTGCGCCCGCGGTCACCGAGCACCGCGGAGGCCGCCTCCAGCCGGTCGATGAGGACGCGCCCTGCGGTGAGCGAATCGCGGCTCGGAAGACGGACTCCCAGCCCCGATTCAACGAGCGGGATGAGCGGACCGAGGTCGGGAATCTGCGGCAGCAGGCGGCGAAGCCACCATCCGAGCACGTGAGGGACCGAGAGAAGGCGGATCGTCTCCGCAGACGGGGCGCAGTCCACGACGACGACGTCGAACCGCCCGGACTCCGCGAGGTCGACCACCGCCGCGAGCATCAGGAGCTCGTCGAAACCCGGAATCATGGCCAGCTCAGCGGCCTGAACGTCGCTCAATCCCGCATCGGCGACGAGACCCTTGAGATACTCGTGAAGCCCACCCCACGATTCGCTGAGCTGATGGCGTGCGTCGAGGTGCACTGCATGCAGGCGATCGGCGATGCCGGTCGGCATCGAGGCGATCTCGGATCCGACAACATCACCCAAGCTGTGCGCGACATCGGTCGAGGCGACGCAGGTGCTGTGGCCGAGCGCCGCGCACCGGACCGCGGTCGCCGCGGCGATGGTCGTCTTGCCGACACCGCCTTTGCCGGTGACGAGAACCAGGCGCGCCCTGCGGCGGCCCGGCTGTTCGGTCATCCTTCGAGCGTGCTCTGGAGGTCGTCGAGGGCGGCGTGCATGATCCGGCCCTCGGCTCGGCGCTTCACGAAACCGGGAAGCGGGACAGCCAACTCCACGGCGAGGCTGTAGCTGACCTCGGTGTTGCCCGGCTCGTCGGCCAAGGAGTCAAACCGGTACTCGCCGTCGAGGCGCCGGACGATGTCCCCCTCGACGAGCCTCCACGCGATGGCGGCGGGGGCAGCCGAGTGGTCGTAGACGAGCGTGTATGTGGCGCTGCGACCCATCGCGGCGACCCGAAACGTCACCCGGCTCGGGCGGCCCTCGGCGTCGCGTTCTTCGACGGAGACCTCCTTGAGGTCGCGCGCCCATGCGGGGTAGCCCTCGACGTCGGCGATCAGCGCATGGCACGACGCCGGGTCGGCCTCGACCACCCGTGTGACCTTCAGCTCGTCGACCACAGGCACCTCCTCTGCGCCGGAACGGACGGGACCGGGCTCATTCTGTCATGACGAACTCGGCTCGCGGGGCTCGAAATCACCGTATTTCGCGGCCCAGACACCGGCGAGGCCCAGCGCAAAGGTCGGGGCGAGCACCCCGAACGCTACGAGGGTGTACAGCTGCAGCGCCGCGGCGGCGATCGAGACGACGCACTGCGTCGCGAAGTAGCCGAGGAGCGACCGACGGATCTCACGCGGGGCGCATCCCTGCAACAGGAAGAGGCCGGGCACGCTGACAACCTCCGCGCGGCTCCTTCGGAGTCCGAGCAGAAACGCGGCGCCCATGAGAGCGATGCCGGCGAAGAACATGACGAGCGACACCACCGCAACCACAGGACCGAGTCCGTCGGGTGCGAGGACGCCGCCGACGAGGACGGCGGTGAGAAGCACCGTCGAACGCCCGGCGAGCGCGATGATCCGCTCGCTCGTCATCGCACCACCTCCAGCGCCGCGGCCAACCGATCGGCCAGATGGTCGTAGCTGAAGCTCTCGACCGCCCTGCGCCGGCTCTCGATCGACATCGAGAGCCGAAGCTGCGGGTCGACGAGGATCCGGCCCAGAGCAGCGGCGATGGCCGATGCCTGCGACGGGTCGTCGACGATCACACCCGTCACGCCTTCGAGCACCGCTTCGTGCGCGCCGCCCGACCGTCCGGCGACCTGCGGGACCCCGGCTGCCGCCGCCTCCACGAACACGATGCCGAAACCCTCCTGCTCCAGCCCACCCCACCTGGTACGGCACGGCATCGCGAACGCGTCACCCATCCCGAAGACGGCCGGGAGTTCGTCGTCGGGGACTCGCCCCAGGAAGCTGACGATCGCCGATCCGGCATCGAGGCGCTCGAGGCGCCGTCGATCGCGCCCGGCGCCCGAGATCGCCAACTGCAGCCCAGGAACGCGCGGCGCCAGCTCGGCGCATGCGGCGATGAGCTGGTCGAACCCCTTCCGCGGCACCAACCGGCTCACTGCGACCACGAGCGGCCCGTCGTCGAGGCCGTACGTGCGCCGCGCCGCGGCGACCTCGGCGGGCGCGAGCGGGCGGAATCGCTCAGTGTCGACCCCCGGAGGGATCTCGACGGTTGGCAGGGCGCGTCCCGCTGCGCGCTCGGCCTCCGCGGCCGCGTACCCGCCGGCAGACACCACCAGCCGGGCGCCCTTGAGAACCCTGCCGAGGGCCTGACGGGAGACAGGAAGCCGGCCTGGCACCGTCACTTCAGCGCCGTGGAGCACGACACCATAGGGAATGCCGAGCGACGGACCGAGGTGGCCGAGAGGCAGCGCCGGGTCGAGCATGACGAGCTCGGCACCGACCTCGTGAGCGAGGGTGCGGATCCGCCGCGCGACGCCCGGGTGCGGGAGCAGGACCTTGTCTCTGTCGCGCACGACCCGAAACGGCTGCGCTGCGTCGAACTCTTCGGCCCCCCGGTACGGGGTGGTCATCACGACGACGTCGTCGGCGGGGAGCCTGCGCCACAGTTCCCACAGGTAGTTCTGGATGCCGCCGATCTTGGGCGGGAAGTCGTTGGTGACCAGAAGGTGCCGGGTCACCGCCGACTCCTCTGGCCGACCAGCGCGACTTCGGCCGCGGCGAATCCATCCGGGTCGTCCTCGGTGAACGCGGGGTCGGCCAGGGCCCTGTCGACCAGATCGTCGAAGCCCATCTCCGCTGCCGCCCAGAGCGCATGGCCTCGAACGAGCGGCGAGCCATCGAGCAGGCGGGCGAGAAGATCCCGAGCGGTCGAGGACTGCTCGGCGGACAGATCGACGCCACTGTTCGCCAGGGCGACCAGCGCGTTGCGACGGAGGTAGTCGGGTTGCCGACGCGGCACGTACCAATGCCCGTACGCGCCCATCAGCTCGTCGTCGCCGCACGCCAACAACTCGAAGAGGTCGACGGGCCCGTTGAGCGGTGGCGCCACGACGTGGAGCGGGTCGGCCCGATCGTTCACCGGACACACGACCTGACAGTCGTCGCAGCCATAGATCCGCCGGCCGAGAGCGCGGCGGTGCTCGGGCGGAAACCGCCCGGTCGCCTGAACGAGCCACGCGAGACACCGGTTGGCGTCGAGGACTCCCGACGTGTCCAGCGCGCCCGTCGGACACTCGACCTGACACCGGCGGCAGCTCCCGCACCCGTCGTCGAGTGGAGCGTTCTCGAGCGCGAGAACGGCGTCGGTCACCACAGCACCGATGACGGTCCAGGATCCGAGCTCGGGGTGCAGAAGCATCGTGTTTCGCCCCAGCCAACCCAGTCCCGCCCGAGCAGCCACCGCCCGATCGACCAACCGGTTGTCGTCCATCACCACATGCGCGTCGTAGCCCTCGTCGCCGAGAATTTCGGCCATCGCATCGAGCGCCACACCCAGCTGGGCGTACTCGTCGTGACGCACATAGCTCGCCACCTCTGCGCTCGCCGGTCCGACAGAGGGAGTCTTCGCCTCGTACCGGCGCAGAGCGACCACAACCGACTTCGCATCCGCCATGATCCGGCGCGGGGTCGTCGAGCGCTCCGGGTGCCCATAGGTGAAATGCATCCCCGCGTGAAGGCCGGCCGCCTTGCGCTCCTCGATGGCCACGCGAGCCTCGTCGAGCGGCTCTGCAGATGTCACCGACACCGCATCCGCGCCGCGTTGGAGCGCCGCCTCGCGCAGCTCGCGCAAAAGGTCTGAACCGCCGGCAGACGACACCGCCTCATGGTCGCGTGCCCGCCCCCGCAGAGTGAACTCCGCAGGTCAGCGCGCCGGCTGGTGACGCAGCTCCGGCACCAGCCCACCATCACCCAGCGTCCTCAACGCACGCACCTCAGCCAGATCGATCACCACCGCCGTTGCCTCCGTGCGGCACAAGAACGACACCACACAGTCCTGACAGACATCGGTGCCCTGCATCTCACACAGATCGCAGTCGATCACCATCGCGTCCACCATCGCGTCCACCATCGCGTCCTCGGTCGTGCCACTGGTGCCCATCTCGGCCTCCTGTCGCCGCCTGTTGGGGTCAGGGATGCGACGACGAGCCACAGGCTACGAACGGGGTGTGACAGCCTCATCGCCGCAATCGTCGTCGCTTCGCTCCTCCTCTGCTGTCACTCGCCGCAATCGTCGTCGCTTCGCTCCTCCTCTGCTGTCACTCGCCGCAATCGTCGTCGCTTCGCTCCTCCTCTGCGGAATGCTTCACCCGGGCTTCACTGCACGGCCGTTCACCGGGGCTTCACTGCGGAGTCGTTTTGACCTTTTGGGAGCGTGGGCGCCCGGATACCGGGCGCTGGCGCGCCCGAAAGGGATAGGGACGAGCGCTGACATACCCAGAATCGGGGCGACTACCCTGGCAATCGGCGCCGGGGCCTCACCTCCACGGTGTCCAACGCCGATCGGAAGTCACGGCGGTCACAACGGGAGCGGCGCAAGCCACAACACCATGTTCGGCAACGAGGCAGACGTCTGGGTCGGTCGGCAATACGGCCCGTACCAGATCACCGAGCTGCTCGGACGCGGCACCGTGTCGCACGTCTACCGGGCCGAGACCCGCGACCGCGGCGAGGTCGCTCTCAAGGTGCTCACCCCCTTCGCTGAGGCGCGGGCCGAGGTTCGAGCGCTGTTCGAGCAGGAATACGAGCTCATGGCTCGGCTCGAACACCCCAACGTGCTCGCCGTGTTCCAGGCCGGAGTGATCGCCCAGACCCACTACATGGAGATCGAGCTCATCGAGGGCGAGACCGTGTGGGACAAGGTGCAGCGCAAGGGTCGCCTCACCGTTGCCGAGAGCGTGCGCATCGTGCAGCAGATCTGCTCCGCGCTCGACCACGTTCACTCCCACCGCATCGTCCACCGCGACGTCAAGCCGTCCAACATCATGCTCGCCCCCCAACCCGACGACGAGCTCGACCGCTCGGTTCTTTTCGACTTCGGCCTCTCGCACGACCTCGACGGCCCCCCGCCGCCCGAAGGCCGGGTCTTTGGTTCGCCGCTCTTTCTGGCTCCCGAACAGGCCGTCGCCGGACCCGTCGATGCACGGACCGACCTGTATGCCCTGGGCGCGACCCTGTACCGCTTGACCGTCGGCGCAGCGCCCTTCTACGGCGACCGCAACGAGTTGCTTCACGCTCACGTGAAGCTCAGCCCGCCCGATCCGCGGGACAGAGGCGTGGCGCCGGACCTGTCCGACATCATCCTCCAGGCAATGTCGAAGGATCCGGCCGAGCGTTTCCAGACGGGCACCGACCTCGCCGCGGCTCTCGCCGGCGTCGAGATCCCAGACGAGGCCCCAACGGAGAAGAAGGGGCTGCTTCGCCGCCTCGGCAACCGACCCTGAACACATGTTCGATTCGCGAACACATGTTCGCTACCCTCGACCAGGGTGGACACACTCTTCGATGCGTCGCCCCTGACGACAACCGCGACCCCCGCTACCCCCGCTACCCAGCGCTCGCTCGACGACCTGGGTACACCGCTCCGCGAGGTCACGTTCTGCGTGCTCGACCTCGAGACGACCGGCGGACACCGCACTGACGACACCATCACCGAGATCGGCGCCGTGAAATATCGCGGCGGCGAGCGGCTCGGCACCTTCCAGACAATGGTGAATCCGGGGCGGGCGATCCCGCCGGAGATCACTGTTCTCACCGGCATCACCCAGGCAATGGTGATGCGCGCCCCCCGCATCGAGACCGTCTTGCCGACGTTTCTCGAGTTCCTCGGCGATGCGGTGGTCGTCGGGCACAACGTGAGCTTCGACATGGCCTTCCTCAACGCCGCCCTGCAACGATCGGGGCGACCACGGTTGAGCGATCGGCCGATCGACACGCTGGCCCTGGCGAGGCGGCTGCTCGTCGACGAGGTCCCCAACTGCCGACTCGGGACGCTCGCCACCAGACTTCGACTCCCCAACCAGCCGACACACCGGGCGCTCGACGACGCGCTCGCCACCGCGGACCTGCTTCACCTGCTGCTCGAACGGGCGGGCACGATGGGCGTGCTCGGGCTCGACGATCTCTACCAACTCCCCAAGATCGGCCAGCATCCGCAGGCCAAGAAGCTGCAGCTCACCGAGCGGCTCCCCCGCGAGCCCGGCGTCTACACGTTCCTCGATCGGGACCGCCGCGTGCTCTACGTCGGCAAGGCGGCCAACCTCCGCACCCGTGTTCGCTCCTACTTCTCGGGCGATCGCCGCAAGAAGGTTGCTCAGCTGCTCCGCGAAACCGAACACATCCAACACGTCGTGTGCCCCGGACCGCTCGAGGCAGAGGTTCTCGAGGTTCGCATGATCCACGAGCACCAGCCCCGCTTCAATCGACGCTCGAAGACCTGGAGCAAGTACGCCTATCTCAAGATCACCCTCAGCGAGCGCTTTCCACGGCTGTCGGTCGTCGCGGCCGCCAAGGACGACGGTTGCCTGTACGTGGGCCCGCTTCCGTCTCGGCGATTCGCCAAGCAGGTGGCCGAAGCCATCGAGTCCGTCGTGCCACTGCGGCGGTGCACCAAGAGGCCGCCCACCAGGCCGGGGGCCCAACGTCCCGGACCGTGCGCATCCGCCCAGATCGGAGTGAGCACCTGCCCGTGCTCGGGGGAGATCTCCGAAGCCGAGTACCGGGGGATCGTGGATCGGCTGGTGCTCGCGCTCACCCGACGCCACGACCTGCTCCTGCAGCCGCTCAAGGACAAGATGCAGCAGCTCGCAACCCAGGAGCGATTCGAGGAAGCCGCAGACGTCAGGGATCGGGCGTCGGCCCTCGCCGCGGCCCTGCGGCGCCGCGATCGTGTCGAGAATCTGCGACGCGCCGGTCGCGTGGTCGTGGAGTTGCCCGGCCGAGGCCGCGCCGAACTTCACGACGGCCGTTTCGTGCGCGCCTGGTCCGACGAGGGGACGCTCCCGCTGCGCACGACGCCGTGCGCGGCACCCGAGTCAGGACCGCTGCCTCGCGACATCGCAGACGAGGTGTGGTGCGTGGCCGGCTGGCTGGACCAAAAGGCATCCCAGGTGCGGTTGGTCCACTGCGACAACGGCCTGACATCCGCGTACCCCCCGATCGACACGTTCGAGGCAGGCCCAGGCGTGGGTCGCCGACGAGAGGGCTAACCGAGCTGCTGGGTCAGGAAGACGACCGCCTCCACCTTCTCAGCCGCCCGGCCGTCGGCGATGGCTGCCCTCGCCGCTTCGAGGCCGGTCTCGAAGTCGGGCGCCTCGTCGGCCACCACGAGCCCCGCCGCGGCGTTGAGAGCAACGATGTCGGACCGAGCCCCGGTGTCTTCGCCCGAGAAGATCTCGCGCATGATCCGGACGTTGTCCGCCGGGGTTCCGCCGAGCAGCTCCTCGCGGTTCACCCGCGGCACACCGAGGTTGGTCGGATCCAGTTCTGTGTCGCCGATGAGCTCGCCGTCGCGGACCTCGTAGATGCGCGTCACATCGGTGGTGGTGATCTCGTCGAGCCGGTCGGCCCCATGGACCACCAGCGCATGCTCGCTGCCCCTGGCGGCCAAGACTCCGGCGACCCTGGGCGCCATGGCCGGGTCGCTCACGCCAACGACCTGGCGGCGAACCCGACCGGGATGCGACAGCGGTCCGAGGAAGTTGAACGTCGTCGGTACGCCGAGCTCTGAACGGACGGGCCCCACGAACCGCATCGCCGGATGGAAGGCCTTCGCGAACGCGAACCCGAGGCCGACCTCTGCGACACAGCGGGCCACGGCGGCGCCATCGAGCTCGACGACCAGGCCGAGAGCGCCCAGGGTGTCGAAGGATCCGCTGCTCGACGAGGCGGCGACAGAACCGTGCTTGCACACCGTCGCGCCGGCTGCTGCTGCCACGAAGCACGCCATGGTCGACACGCTCAGGGCGTGCTTGCGCCGACTCGGCGCGCCGCCGCTCCCCACGATGTCGATGGTTCCGTCCGGGACTTCGAGCGGGGAGGCGTTGTCGAGCATGGCCTCCACGAGGCCCGTGAGCTCGGGAACCGAGCCGCCCTTCATCCCCAGAGCGATGATGAACCCCGCGACCTGTGCATCGGTGGCCTCATCGGCGAGGATCGCACCCAGCGCGGCGCGCGACGCACCCGGGCTGAGATCCACCCCGGCGACGAGGTCGGTCAACACGCCCTTCCAACCGCCGTAGTGATCGAGCGAGCACACAGGAATCTCAGCCACGCCGGGAATCTACCGACGCATCACGCCGCCGTCAGCCCTGAATCGCCTGCTCGGCCTCGAGTGCCCTCTGCCTGGCGGCCGCTCGCCGGCGCCGCCGAATGAGGCTGCGGCGTTCACGCTCGGTGGTTCCGCCCCAGATTCCCTCTTTCTCGCGGACGCTGAGCGCGTGTTCGAGGCACTGGTTGCTGACGTCACACGCAGCGCAGACCGCCTTTGCGGCGGCGATCGCGTCGTCGTCTTGCGGATAGAACAATTCCGAGGAGAGGCCACGACACGCGGCCAGGTCGTGCCACGTCTTGGCGTGGGTGCCGTCGGCGGTGACTCGCAATGGGGCAATGTCGGCCATCGAGCGGGATTCTTCCCCACCCCGAGCGCCTTGTCCAGAGTGATCGATCGTTTGGTTACCGGGCGGTACATCCCGAGATCCCGGGATTCTCGGCAATTGAGCCCAGGCCGGCACCGCACTGCGCGGGCGGACATGGGAAACTGGGTGGCGATGGATCGCACGACTGTTCGCATCGCGGGCTACACCGTCGAGCGCGGCCCGCTCCTGCGCGGCGCTCTGGTCTCGACGGTCACCGTTCTCGCGCTCGGAGTTGGCCTCGGCACGCTCGTGCAGGAGGACTCGGACTTCTCGATCGTGGTGACGGCGTTGATCACCCTCGGTTTCATCGCTGGCGGGGTCGTGGCGGGCGTGCTGTCGAGCCAGAGTCACATCGTCCACGGCATGTACACGGCGATCCCGGTCGCCGTCTTGGCCGTGGTGATCCAGATCATCCGGCGCCTGACCAGCAGCGGCGGCGAGCCGTGGCTCAGCGTGGTGTTCATCATCTTCATGGCCACCTCGCTCGGCACCCTCGGCGGCGTCATCGGCGGCCGCTTCTCCCCCAGCCGCCGCTCCCTCCTCGAACGCTGAACATTCCTCACCGCTGAAAGTGCGACACCCCGGTCGCGTGTACGGTGGCGCTCGGTGGTGAGTCGGCTGGGTGGCCGCGGCATGGCACGCCTTTCGGGGCAGCCCACGTCGAGGAAGGTCGGGACTCCGCAGGGCAGGGTGCTGGCAGACAACCAGGCGTCGTGAGGCGACGGATAGTGCAACAGAAAACACACCGCCGATGGACCGGTCTCCGGTCACAGGCAAGGGTGAAAAGGTGCGGTAAGAGCGCACCAGCGTCCGGGGTGACTCGGGCGGCTTGTAAACCCCACCCGGAGCAAGGCCAAGCAGGGATCGGACGGCCCGTCTGACGATCCCGGGTAGGCCGCTCAGATGGATGGCCACCCAGGCGGTTCCTCGGAACCGCCGGACAGAATCCCGCCTACAGGCTGACTCACCACCACCAGTCCAGACGCCCGCTGCTGGGCTTCAAGGTCACGGCTCACCCGTCGAGAAGACCTCGCGTCCGTTCAGAGATGCACTTCTTCAGGTCGGCGGGCGCGTCGAGTCCGCGGAGTAGGTCGAGGATCGCCTCTCCTGTCTCGATCGCCGCCTCCCTCGCTGCTGAGGAGTCAAACGCCCAGGTGCGGGCCTCCTCCGCGATGTCCGACACCCCGATGTCGGCCAACTGTGGCTTCTCATTGACCGACATCGCTGCGCGCGCGGGCAACTTCGGCCACATTGCGGTGGGCACAGTGTCATACAGCGGTGCCAGAACGATGTGACCAGGCTCAGAGTGCAAGAGGCTGAGGTTCTTGCCGTGGGCGTCCGCATTGCCGATAGCGGCCGTGTAGGTGACCACTCGAACCAGCTGACGAAGCTGCGGGAGCGGGTCGACGGCATGGCGATCCAGCAGCTCGGCCACCTCACGGAAAGCGGGTCCACCTGCATGCTCGTACTTGCCTCTGCGCTGAGCAGCCTCGGGATTGCGAGCCAGTGCTTGGCATGCATCCTCCTGGTGGATGCGTGTCACCGCACCGCCTTCGATCCGTCGGTCGAACCGCGAGACGATGAGGCAGTCGAGCCCGGCCAGCCGCTCGACGTGCACGTCGACCGTGGTCAGCCCGAGGGCACGCGCGAGCCGTAGGCACGCGGCTTCCATGGCCACCATTCCAGGGAAGCGACGGTCCTCGAGCTTCAGGATGTGCGTTGAGGGCCGCCCTCCGACCGGTCTAGCCCGGTCTAGCCCACCCCTCATCGGTGGAGACGAGCAGGAGCTTGTTCTGCAAGCCGGCCAGCGAGAGCTCGCTGTCGTCATAGATCGCGAGCGGCCGGTCTTCGAGGCCGGCGACCTCGTTGGCGAGCTGCTCCGCGGAGTACGGCGCGACAGAGCCTGGACGGTCCTCGGAGGGTTCGGGGCCGATCACGGCCGCTCCGGCGACGTCTCGCCCGAATCGGGCGAGCATCCCGAAGGTGTCATAGCTCGCAACGTTGGCGGCGGCGGCCATCGCCTGCAGGTGTTGACCTTCGGGGAGCATCCCCCGGAAGTACAGACCTGCGTGTTTGAGCGGGCGTGGGCCCAGTGGCAAGGAGCATGACAGTAGTGGTGTGCCGCCCGGCCACGTGTCGAGTGCCTCCTCGGTGTATCGACAGACGACCTCGCCGGGACGCTTCGAGATGAGCTGCGCCACGTGGTGGCCGTACAGCCAAACGCCGAGTGGCGGATCAGCCACGATCGTCCTCGACCGTGACGGTTACCGAGGCGCCCAGCCGACGGAGCAGCCGCAGGAGGTGCTCGAGCGACCGAGAGGTCCGCCCTGTCTCGAGTTTGGCCAGCCAGGCGCGGCTGAGTCCCCCGGTCTCAGCGAACGCCTCTTGGGTCATGCCACGTTCCCGACGGATCTGGGCGATGACGTTTCCGAAGTCCTGGGCTGAGCGGATCGTCCACGAACGCGTTGACATCGGGTTCACTCCGTACCTCTACGTTGTGACTCATCGGTCACAACACCGTGCACCACGTGCATTGTGATCAATGAGTCACAACACTGTCAATGGTTGGAGTGTGACTATTTCGTCACAGTTCCGGAGAGGTGAAGGGCCTCAGTCCACATGGACGGGCGGCTCGGTCTCGCTGAGCTTCTCCCAGACGAACTCGTCTGGCAGCCCGGCGATGCGAGCGTAGAGCTCGGGGTTGCGCTGGGCGCGGACGTTCTCGGGATGTGGCTCGGTCGGTTGGGCAACCGTGCCGCCAGCGGACTCGTGCGCCGCCGGATTCTTCAGGGCCTCGAGCTCCTGGTCGGTGATGCCGCAGAGCCCCGTCACCTCTGGGTCGATCCACGCTCGCTCGTCGATGTCTGCGCCGCAGGAGATCTCGAGGTTGAGCCCCTCGGGACCCTCGAAGTAGATCGACTGCACGAAGCCGTGGTCCATCGGCCCCAGCACCTGCACACCCTTCGATCGGATCCGGTCGCGCATGGCGAGCAGCTCATCGAACGTGTCGACGTGGAACGCGACGTGCTGCATCGTTCCACCGCGCACGTCTCCCCCGGCCCCGTCCGCGTGGCTGACGCCGAACTCGATCTCCTTGGCGTTGTCGGGGTGCTGAACGAACGCCACGTAGCTGTCGGGAGCCAGTTCGACGAAGCCGTGATACGCGCCCTCGACGCCGTGCATCCAATAGAGCGCCTTGAGAGGCACGCCCAGGACGTCGCACCAGAAGGTCAGCTGGCGCTTCATGTCGGTCGTGGACAGGGCGAGGTGGTTGACACCACGTGGATGCAGCGCGGTCATGAAACCACGCTAACTGGTGCGAACCTCAGGTCGCTGACGCCACGAGGAGCCCCGTGGTCACGGCCGCCGCCAGCAAGATCAGCGCTTCGATCCGCACGAGCCGCGCGAGGCGCCGCTCCGACGTAGTCGGCATGGGCAGAAGCGGTGCCGGCGGACATCACCGTGATGAGGCAAACCAGAAGCGCCCCTGCGACGAGGCGGGCGCCTCTGCTGGGCGGCACGGTCGGTCAGACCATCGACGCGGCGCCGCGGTCAGCACGCGGCGTGCGCCGTGGTGCGCCCCTCGCCACCCGCCGCGGATTCGTGGACGAGGTTTCCGGCGGGCCCTCTGAGCTCGACCCGCACGCCACCTGTCGAGCCCACCACGAACTCGCGTGGCAGCTGACCCCCGTAGGTCTGGCCCGGTACCACCGTCATCAGGCCGACGGCCCGGCCTCCTGGGTCGCCGACGGATCGAAAAATGACCCCGTCCCCGCACGCCTCGGCCACGGTCACCCGGAGAGCGGGCCGCAGGCTGTCGTTGCGAAGAGCCACGATCCGTCCATACCGGCTCAGCAGCAGCACGTCCGTGTCGCCATCCCCGTCGACGTCACCCAGCGCGATCACCCGGCCGACGGTCTCCAGGTCGAGGCCGAGCTCCGGCCAACCGTCGACGTAGGTACCGTCGCCGAGCCCGAGATACAGACCAGGCGGTTCGGCATCGACGACAGAGGTGCCGGCGATCTTGTTGCGAACGGTCGAGTCGGGAAAGCCGCCTCCCGTGACGATCAGATCCAGCCGACCGTCGAGGTTGAGATCGGCCGCGCCCGCTCCCCAGGAGCTCGACACGACGTCTGCGGGTGCGTCCGGCGGTCGGATGCGGCCGAGCCCGAGGTCGCCGGCAGGACGGAACACACTCCCTCGGCGCACCAGGAGATCGTTCTCGCCGATGTCGGAGACGTAGCCATCGAGGCTGCCGTCACCGTCGAAGTCGGCGATCGCCACGCCCATGCCGTCGATCGCGAGGGCGGCCTGCAACTCATCGGCCCGGTCGATCCAGACCCCGTCGACGAAGGAGTACACCGAATCTCCGCCGAGATCCCACCCCACGTCGCGCGTGACCCAGATGTCGAGACGCCCATCGAGGTCCACGTCGGCCACGGCCGCCGCGAGGGACATGCGCTCCGAGTCCGGCAAAACCTCGGCCACGAACTCCCGCGGAGCCCCGGGTCCGCCGCTGCGCCACACCACGTCCTCGCTGCCCGCACTCCCGCCCCGCCCGAGTCGCACGAGCTCGACGACACCATCGCCATCGAGATCGACGGGAAGCACGAGCGACGAAGGTTCGCCCCCGGGCAACGGGGAGCTGTCCACGCCGAACGGCCGACGCTGAGTGGGGTCGTGGCCCCAGATCACCAGATCTTCCGGGCCCTGGCGGGCGAGCACCAGATCGACCCATCCGTCGACGTCGACGTCTCGAGAGGCGACCGCCACGATGTCGTCGTACCCAGGCGCCTCTTCGCCAACGAACCGCAGTCCGTCCCAGCGCAAGATCGCCAGCCCACCGTTGGCTGCAACCACGTCGAGATCGCCGTCGCCGTCGACATCGACGAGGGCCAGTCCCCCGGCGAGCGGGTCCGCACCGCCCAGGTCGATCCCGGTGAGCCCCCAATCGTCGGTCGCGATGCTCATCTGGAGCGCCGGAACGTGATCGGGGCGCACCCGCATCCGCTCCTCGCGCCGGCCGACATCGGGTGGCGAGGAGCCATCGGAGAACAGAATCACCCCGAGACTCACGACGACGACGATCGCAGAGCCAGCGAGCAGGGCGCGGGCCACGCGACGTCGGGTCACGTCGAAAGGTCTACCGTCTTCTGGGGTGGAGCGGCGGGCATCAGCGCGAGAAACGGTCGTGGGAGTCGCTCTCGCTCTCGCGGTTGGCGCGACCTCGTGCGGTCAGATCGACGAGATTCGGGATGTGTTCGACACCGTCCCGGTCGAGGACGAGGGCGGGGACCTCGCTTCGGGCACCACGCTGCCGATCGTGCCTCTCGGCACACGCCTTCCGATGCCGCCGACCCGGGTTCTGGACGAGTACGTCGTGTACACGCTCGACCCTGATCTCGCGCCGCCAACCACCACCGAGTCGAGGACGGGTGGCGTCGGCCTGCAGCGCCGGTCCCCCGACACCGCAGCGCCGATTCCCACGGACGCTGCCCCGAGCGTCTCGGACGATGCGCTGGCGGCAGGGCCACTGACCCACATACGTGTCCACCTCGCCCTGGACGCCAACGTCCGCGAGATCGAGGCCGTACGCGACGCACTCAGCAGCTACGTGCCGGAGGGGGCGGTCGTCGCAGAGTTCACCGGCGAGGACGTCGTCGCGGTCCTTCGCGCCCTGTACGACGACGACCCCCGTTTCGTCGAAGCGCTCGGGTCGCGCGACGCGGCGACGATTCTGCTGCTCTCGCATCGGTGGCCAGAAGAGTCAGCACTGCGAACTGGCGTGGTTCGCACGGTGCAACGACTCTCCGGCGTGGACGATGTCGTGTCCACCTGGACCGACCGTATCCACCGAGCGACCCTCACCGTCGATGCGCCCAGCCAACTCGTAGCGAGCTTCCGCATCGGCGCTGCCGGCTCGAGCGGGTTCTTCGTCCGGGAAGGGCAGAGGATCACGTTCCTCGACCGGGCCGGGGTCGTTCGCGGTGTGAGCATTGCCGCGGCCGACCACACCCTCACCGATCGCATCGTGCTCGACCCCAACGACGCCGGCACCGCTGCCACCGTCATTCCAGGGCCTCCGACGCGACCGCTCGGACAGACGTGCCGTACCTCCGACAGCCGTGGTTTGCTCGAGGTCCGCGTGTGTCGCTATTCGGCGGAGGCGACCGGGATCGAGGTCCGCACCGGGGGTGGCGCCTGGAATCCGCTGGTCGGCGCGCCGGAGATCCCGCGAGTGTGGCGCGACGAAACTCCCACTGGCGCCTCGGCCCTCGACGCCGAGTGGACCACCGCCCTCCTCTCGCCCGACGGCGCCCGGGTGCTGGCTCAGTGGGGCGGAACGTGCCTGACCGAAGCGGCAGCGATCATCGACATCACGACGGCCGCGATCACCTTCCTCGAGACCGCCACACGCCGCCCATGGGGCCCTGGTAGTCGAGCGCTCGGTTGGACGCCCGACGGGCGAGCGGTCGTGTACCTCGGTCACGACGAATGCGGGCAGGCGGCACCGGTCGCCGGGCTGTTTCTGGTGGATGCCGAGGGCACGCTCGAAGAGGTGCTCGCCAACGGCACAGGCGACGGGATCCCCGTGTTGGCCGGGACCTGGGCCCACATCGATCCCTGAGGCGCCGGGCTACCCTCAGCGCCCATGGCTGCTGACATCGACTGGCCCGACGCGCTCGATCTCGGACCGGTGACGGTCCTGTCCGGCGTCGAACGGGGCAAGTATCCGCACGGCAACAGCGTTCTCGTCGAGGGCACTCGGGAGCGGGTGCTCTTCGACCCTTCGCTCACCGTCGCAGAGCGCGGCCTGCCCGTCGAGATCGACCACGTCGTGTTGTCACACGTTCATGAGGACCACGTGCCGGGTCTCTCGATTCTCGACGGGATCCCGGTGCACTGCCACGAGGCAGACGCCGTTTGCCTCCGATCGCTCGATGGCCTGATGGCGATGTACGGCATGCCCGCCGACATCGAGGCCGAATTCCGCGTCGAGGTCGAGCGCGACTTTCATTTCGTGCCGCGCCCCGACGTCCGCAGCTTCACCGAGGGCGACACGTTCGATCTGGGCGGCGTCACGATCGAGATCGTCCACACGCCCGGACACACCCGCGGACACTGCGCGCTCGTCGTCCCTGAGGCGCGGGCCGCGTTTCTCGGCGACATGGAGCTCACCGGGTTCGGGCCGTACTACTTCGACGAATGGTCCTCTCTCGAGGAGATGGAGGCATCGATCGAACGCTGTCGCCAGATCGACGCCGACCACTTCATCACCTTCCACCACAAGTGGGTCATCGACGGCCGGGACACTCTGCTGCCGATGCTCGACGCATTCCAGGCGGTGATCACCAACAGAGAAGAGCGGATGCTCGAATTCCTGAGCGAGCCCCGCTCGCTCGCCGAGTGTGCTGCGCACCGATTCGTCTATCGCCCCCACGTCGACATCACGTTCGTTGAGCATGTGGAGCGACGATGCGCGGTGATTCACGTCGACCGCATGCTCCGCGACGGTCGGGTGCTCCAGGTGGACGACGACCTCTACCGGGCCGCCTGAGAAACTGTCCGGCCCGACGCGCTACGCCGAAACGAGGGCGAGCACGAGAATTGCCTGGGCGCCATGAGCAACGATGTGGATCGAGCCGTGCCCGCCGGCCAGTGCACGGACGAACCTGTTCCACCCCAGCAGCACGTCGGACATCGCCAGGGTCACCGCGCCGAATCCGGCGGTCGGATCACCGGTCGCGACACCGAGAGCGACGGTCGACCCTGCCGCAACCATGTATGCCGCGGTGCCCAGGACCAGGCCAGGACGCAGCCGTCGAATCTGGCCCATGAGAATCCGGCCGACTGTGAGCAGCGTGAATCCCGCGACGATGAGCACGAGCACGAAGGCTCCGACGTCGATCCCCAGCGCCACGAACGCAGCCCCATAGAAGGCCCGCGCGATCAGAAAGCAGGCCGAGCCGCTCGCGAAGTAGTGCCGCGGGAGCGCGAGGAGGAGGTCGCCGGTCGCGTTCGCCGCGAGTCCTGCGATCACCAGGGTCTGGGCGGTCCTGTCGACCTCCAGCAGCCACAACGCCACGCCGATCAGGGCGCCCATCGCTGCGGGCCGAGCGGCGACGATGACGGGCCTCCAACGTCTCCAGGACGCGAGCCAACCCACTCCGGCGAGAGCCCCCGCCGCGGCGAGAAACGACCACGCCTGGGTCGTCATCATCGCAGGTGCGAGGTGTCGTTGAACGAGGTCAGTGCGGGGCGATCGCCGCGAATGACGATGCGTGAGATCTGTGCCTGAGCGACATGGAGGCGCCACGAGATCTCGTCGTCCACGCCGAGCGCCCAGGCCATCGCCGACTTGATCGGCGACACGTGTGTGAACACGGCGACGGTCTGGTTGCGGGCCGCCTCGATGAGATCGCCGCACGCAGCGGCCACTCGGCCGTTGAGCGACGCGAGGCTCTCACCGCCTGGAGGTGCAAAGTGACGGTCGGCACGCCACGCAGCCCACGACTCGGGGGTCACGTCCGCGACGGGGCGAGCTTCCCACTCGCCATAGTCCAGCTCGATCCAGCGGTCGTCGATCTCGATGTCCAGGCCGAGCGGCTCGGCAGTCTGTCGCGCTCGCAGCAGCGGACTGCTGACCACCAGATCCACGTCGCCGAGGGCCGCGGCGATCGCCTCTGCTTGGCTTCGCCCTTCCTCGTCGAGCGGATTGTCGGCGCGCCCCTGGAGAAGCCCGCCAGCGTTGGCGGCAGTCCTGCCGTGACGAACGATGATCAGCACGTGGCCGCACCTCCGGGGTTGGTGAGGCTTCGATCGATCCGGCCCGTCCGCAGGAAGGTGGCTCGGCGCGCCGGATCGCTCAGGCCGAACTGCCGGCCAACCCACACCAACAGCGCCAGCCCGACTACTTCGAGCCCAAGGTTGAGCGCCAGACCCCGTTCGACGGCGGGAAGGTCACCCACGAAGTCGACACCGTCGAGCGGCCACCAGAACGTCGAGCGGTCGGCCCACACGAAGTCGAAGATCACATGCCAGAACACGCCGATCGGCAGCGTCAGGAGGCGTCGGCGCCAGCGGCGCTGCCCGACAGTGACCACCATGATCAAACAGAGGGCAGCGATCGGGAACAGAAGCGTGTGGAGGATCCACACTCCCCCGGTCAGGCCGTCGATGACGTCGGGGAGGAGGGCTCCTGCGACAACGAGCCGATGATCGATCGCCGGATCCCGGAACGTGAGCCACATCGCCGCGAGCGATGCGCCTGCGAACCACAGAACCATCGGTCAGTGGACGAGGAGCGCACCGCATTCGGGACACTCCCCGGGCTCGAGCGGCCCGAGCGATCGGATGCGGTCGAGGTCGACTGCGGAGAGATCGAGGTGGCAAGCCCCGCATGTGGCGCCGGTCAGCCGTCCGATCGCGATGCGGTCGCGCATGCTGGCGCGATGGGTGTCGTAGAGGGCAACCATGTCGTCAGGCGTCGCCTCGACCAACGCATCGCGGGTCGCCTGTACGTCCGATCGCTCCGCCTCGACCTCCTGAGACGCCTCGGCGATTCGAGCCTCGATCGCGGCCATCTGGGCGCCGAGCTGTTCCATCTGCTCGCCGAGGGCACGACGGTCGGCGTCGACGGGCTCGATCTGCTCCATGAGATCGAGGATCTCGTCCTCGATCGATGCCTTGCGCCGCCCGAGGGACGCGATCTCGTCCTGCATGGCAGTCGCGTCCTTGGGAGAGGTGATCGCACCGCCGTAGAGCGCCTCGTCGTTCTTGGCGATCTTCTCCTCCAGCATGGCGACCTCGTCTTCGTGCCGCTTCTGCTCGCGAGTCAGAGCTCCGATGCCCTCCTGAAGCTCGGCGTCTCGGGCAGCGAGCGCCGCCTGAGCTGCGGTGACCTGGTCGCGCTCTACCAACTCGGGCAGAGTGGCGAGCCGGTGCTCCAGCTGACCGAGCCGGACATCGAGATCCTGAAGCTGGGCCAGTGCCTCGAGGCCGCTCACGTCGTGCTCCCTCTTCCGCGGGCCACGGTTCTACCACGCGCCGCCGCCAGACGGTGAGCCCGGGTCAGCCCCCCGCTGTGGTGGGTGGCGCGGTGGTCGGTGGCGCGGTCGTGGGAGGCGCGGTGGTCGGAGGCGCCGTCGTCGGTGGCGCGGTCGTGGGGGTCGCCGTCGTCGGCCCGCCCGTTGGAGGTGGCCCGGTCGGCGCAGGGGTCGACGGCGGCACCGTTTCGGGAATCGTGGTCGTCGTGGTGGTGGTCGTGGTCGTCGTGGTCAAGCGGTCACGGACCTCGCTGCACCGCACCCGTTCGCGGCGAGCCACGCTGTCCTCGCCGATCACGGTGATCTCACACACGGCGTCGTCGCGTGGGACGAACTTCTCCTCGCGGGTGTCCACATCGACGAGGTTGCACGTGAGCTCGAACTCGAGGGGCGGTTGCTCCGGATAGAGCTCGACCTCGATCGTGCACTTGTCCGAGTCGAGGAAGATGAACTGGCTGCGACGGCCCCACGGAGGCTGCTCGGGAAAATCCTCGATGGCCGATCCGTCGAGCGCGCGGCTCATGAAAGCGCCCCACACCCGCGCCGGTATCCAGCCGCCCGTGCCCGATCGCCCCTGGACGTCGGTCATCGAGACCTTCTCCTCGGGGTGGCCCATCCACACGGCGGTCGCGAGCTGCGGGGTGAAGCCGACGAACCAGGCGTCGCTGAAGTCCTGGGCGGTTCCGGTCTTTCCCGCGGCCGGCTGGCCGCTCGCCAACCGCGCTCGACCGCCGGTGCCAGCCTGCACGTTGGCTGCGAGTGCGCTCGTCACCCACGCTGCCGTCTCAGACGACAGCACGCGACGACCGCGCGGGATGTGCTCGTAGACGACGTTGCCGTTCCGGTCCTCGATACGGCTGATGTAGAAGGGCTCCATCCGAACGCCGTCGTTTGCGATCACCGAGTAGCCGATCGCCTGCTCGAGCGGCGTGACTTCCTGGGCACCGAGCGAAATCGAGGGGAATGGCTGAAAGCTGTTCTCCTCGGTGCGTCCGATCATGCGGTTGGCGATGTCGACGACCTCGTCGAGACCGGTGCGAAGGCCAAGGCGAACGAACGCACAGTTCGAGCTGGCCAAGGTCATCTGGAGCACCGATCCCACTGAGCCCTTCGACCGACCAAAGTTGTTCACCACGTAGTCGGGTGCCGGTGGGTTGGGGAACTCGCAGGGCCCCTCCCCGCTGATCGTGTCGAACGGATACAAGCCGCCGCGCTCGATCGCGGCGGCGAGGACGTAGGTCTTGAACGACGACCCCGGCTGCCGCTTGCCCTGGGTGGCGAGGTTGAACTGGAACTCCGCGAACTCCGGACCGCCGATGAAGGCCTTGATCGCTCCGGTGGAGGGATCCACTGCGGCGATCGAGATCTCGAAGTCGCCGGTGCCGTTGGGGAAGATCTCGTCGCGGGCGTCTTCCATGTGGCCCTGCATCACCGGATCGAACGTCGTCCACACCCGGAGCCCGCCGTTGTAGACCGAGGCGAACCTCTCCGAGTAGTCCTCTCCGAGCGCGGGGTGTTCGAGCAGCGCCTCTGTGACCTCGTCGAGGAAATAGTCCCGTCGGAGGTTGAGGTCCGTCCGCTGTGGAGAACGATTGCGGTCGGGGAGGTCGCGCTCCTGGAAGGCGGCACGCAGCCGAGCGTCGATGATGGCCTCTTCCTCGGCCCGCTGCAGCGACTGGCTCCTTCGCCGCTCGACCAGTTCGATGTTCTGGTCGAATCCGTCGTAGATCGACGGGCTCCTGATGAGGCCGGCCAGGAACGCTGCGTCGCCGACGTCGAGTCGCGAGACGTCCTTGCCGAAGTACGTCTCCGCGGCGGCCTGCAGGCCGTATGCACCGTTCCCGAAGTAGATCTCGTTGAGGTAGAACTCGAGGATCTGGTCCTTGGTGAACTCCTCTTCGAGGCGGGCAGCGAGGACGGCTTCACGGATCTTGCGGTTGAAGCTCCGCTCGTTGCCGACCACGCGCAGCTTGATGATCTGCTGAGTGATTGTCGAACCGCCCTGGTTGATGCCGCCGGCGGACACGTTGGAGACGAGCGCCCGCACGGTTGCGCGCAGATCGACCCCGTTGTGTTCCCAGAACTTGTCGTCCTCGACCGCGAGAATCGTGGCGACCACATCGACGGGGATGCGATCGAGGGTGATCAGCTCCCGATCGATGTCGTAGCGAAGAATGCCGATCTGGTTGCCGAGCGAGTCGTACACCTCGGTGCGCTGGGCGCCCGGTGAGAGATCGAGCTCGACGATCTGGCGTTCGCGGTCGACCGCGGTGAGGGCCCGTTCGGTGTGGGGCGCGATGGCCATGCCGACCGCAGCAAAGAGCAGCGCACACGCGACGACCATCGCGACCAGGACGGGAAGACGGACGAACCGCCGCAAGATCCGCACAGCAGCCTCCAACGGTACTGGAGCCCTCCCGCTGAGCGGCATCGGCCGATCGACTCCCGTTGCCACTCGCGGCACCCGGTACGCCACCATGTGTGTGTGACCGGACCTTCCACCTCAGAGCGCATCGACTCGTCGTGCGTCTGGATCATCGACGGTGCTCCGGACCTCCCCACCCGTCCCAAGGCGCCCGAACCGACGTGCGTCATCGCGGTCGACGGCGGAGCGGCCCACGCAGGCGCGCTCGGCCTCCGGGTCGACGTACTGGTCGGCGACCTCGACTCGATCGACCCGGCGCTTCGGGACCGGCTGGCCGGCACAGGCACCATCATCGACCGCCACCCCACCGACAAGGATCGCAGCGACCTCGACCTCGCGATCGGGTTTGCCGTCGGACTGGCGGCCCAGCGGATCGAGGTCATCTCGGGTGGTGGGGGTCGCCTGGACCACGAGCTCGTCGCCGTGCTGCTCCTCGGACGGCCCGAGATCGCTGCTCTTCCCCTCACCGCTCACTCACGCGGGACCCGGCTGACCGCGATCGCAGCAGGGACCGACACGCGCCTCGATGCCGGCGCCGGCGACACCGTCACACTCGTCGCGACGGGAGGTGCCGCTCGGATCACGACAACCGGCCTTCGATGGGACCTCGACGAGGCGACTCCCCTGCACCCTGGAAGCACGCTCGGCCTCAGCAATGTCGCGGAGGCAGATTCTCCGGGGCTGTCCGTGGCCCAGGGGGTCGTTTTGGCGGTGGTGGTGCCGAGGTGATCGTTCGCATCGCCGCGATCGCGATGAGTTGCCTGGTCCTCGCCGCCGCGTGCGGTTCGGCGGACGACACTCCCCCGACGGTGCGCGTCCTCACCCACGAAGACTTCACGATTCCCGAGGATGCGATCGCCGATTTCACCGCGCGCACCGGCATCGAGGTCGTCGTCTTTCGCGAGTCCGACCCGACCGCGATCGCCGAGCTGCTCGAGCGCAGCAGAAGCACCCCCGTTGCCGACGTCGTCATCGGAATCGACACGCTCGAGCTCAGCAGGGTGATCGACGGTCGACTCGTGGAGCCGTACCGACCGATCGGGCGCGAGAAACTCGACGAGAACTTCCTCATCGAAGACGACTGGATGATTCCCGTCAGCGTCCTGGATGCCTGCGTCAACCGATCGATCTCGTTCTACGAGCCGCCCGAGCGTCAGGTCGATCAGCTCCCCGACCTCGACGAGGTGCCGCCACCGATCCCGGCGAGCATCGAGTCGTTCATCGATCCGGTGCACTCGGCCCACGTGGTCATCCCCGATGCCAGAACGAGTCGGATGGGCCTGTACCTCCTCGTGGCCCTGGCCCGTCTGCACCCCGAGGGCTCTGGCGACCCCGAAGCCATGGCGTGGCCGCAGTTCCTCGACCTCATGCTGCGCCAAGGTGCGCTCGTCACGCCGAGCTGGGAGGAGTCGTACTTCACCCACTTCCTTCCCGGACCCTCCACCGACACCGGCGCCGACTCGGACCCCACCGAGCGGCCGCTCACCTGGGGGTCGGCGGGGATGCCGGCGGTGAGCGTCCGCTTCCAACCCGAGCTCCCCGAGACCGTCGACATCGAGGTCCTGCGCAGCGGGTGCGTCCGGATCGTCAACTACGCCGGGTTGGTGGCAGGCACCCCGAACCGTCAGGATGCCGCCCGCTTCATGGACACCCTCGTCGAGCCGTTGTTCCAGTTCGGTGTGCCGGACCGATTCGGGAGTCGGCCCGTCCGTCCCGACATCGTCCGAACCGACGCGTGGCGGGAATTCGGCATCGAGGTCGACGCAGCGACCCTGGATCCGGCAACCGTCGGCGAGCGTTGGCCCGTCTGGCAGCTGACCTGGAACCAGGTGATGACCGAATTCGAGACGGGCGACGAGCCGATCGAACCCGTCGTCACCGTGACGCTGCCGGAGTGAGAGTTCGCCTCACCGTGGCGTAGTGTTCTGGTCTCTCACACACATGCGCTCACACAGCTAACGGAGGTCACAGTGAAGGCTGCAGTGCTCAACGAGATCCCGGGGAACCTCGAGATCACCGACGTCACCATCGACAGCCCGGGTCCGCGCGAGGTGCTCATCCGCACTGCCGCGGCAGGCCTGTGCCACAGCGACCTCCACTTCATGGAGGGCAAGTACCCGTACCTGACACCCGCTGTCCTGGGTCACGAGTCCGCCGGCGTCGTCGAAGCCGTCGGCCGCGACGTGTCGTACGTGAAGCCCGGCGATCACGTGATCACCTGCCTCTCGGTCTTCTGCGGCCACTGCTCCTACTGCATCGAAGGTCGACCTTCGATCTGCTCCAACAAGGACGTCGAGTGCAACCGCGGTCCCGACGAGACCCCACGCCTGACGATCGAGGGCGCACCGGCCTTCCAGTTCCTCAACCTCTCGTCGTTCGCCGAGCAGATGCTCGTGCACGAACATGCCATCGTGAAGATCCGCGAGGACATGCCGCTGGACCGCGCCGCCCTCATCGGCTGCGGTGTGATGACAGGTGTCGGAGCCGTCTTCAGGACAGCGAGCGTTCAGCCGGGTGAGACGGTCGCCGTCGTCGGCGCCGGTGGCATCGGCCTCGCCGCCATCCAGGGGGCGCGCATCGCCGGCGCCGGGCGCGTGATCGCGGTCGACATGGTGGAGTCCAAGCTCGAGATCGCCCGCCAGATGGGCGCGACGGACACGGTGAACGCCGGTGACGGCGACGCCGTGGCAGCGGTCCACGAGCTCACCGGCGGCGGTGTGCACAAGTCCTTCGAAGCGGTCGGGCTCAAACAGACCGCCGAACAGTGCTTCAACATGCTGCGCAACGGCGGGACAGCCACCGTCATCGGCATGATCCCCGTCGGCACCATGGTCGAGGTCCACGGCGTCGACTTCCTCTTCGAGAAGAAGCTGCAGGGCTCCAACATGGGCTCCAACCAGTTCCGCACCGACATGCCCCGACTCGTCGACATGTACCTCGATGGCCGGCTCATGCTCGACGAAATGGTCTCGGCCCGCATCCAGCTGGAGGACATCAACGCGGGCTTCGAAGCGATGAAGACGGGCTCCGTCACCCGCAGCGTTATTGAATTCTGAGTCCTCGTTTACGCCGGGGCTCGTCGCCGCTTCGCAACTCCTCGCGCCCGGATTCGCAGCGGGCGTTACCTGTCTCGGATGGTGTTGAGGTTGCCGCGCACGCGGCCGACCAGGGTGCAGGAATTGAGGCCCTTCGCCCGCAGCACATTGGTGGCGGCCCGATCCAGGCTCCCCACAGACAGCTCCCCTTCGAGGACCGCCCGATCGATCGCGTCGAACGCCACCGGCACGTCGTCGAGGTTGCCGACGAGCGCCACGTCTGCGCCCGCGGCGATCGCCATCACGACCGCCTCGGGAACCGTCCAACGATCCGTGATCGCTCCCATGGTGAGCGAGTCGGTGACCACCAAGCCCTGATGACCGAGCTCGCCACGCAAGAGACCGTCGATCGCTTGGTGCGACAGGGACGCCGGCAGACCACCGGTGAGGCCCGGCACGTCGAGGTGACCGACCATCACGGCCGCACCTGACGAAGCGATCGCTTCCTCGAACGGCTGCAGGTCCCGTGCACGCAACTCGGCGAGGGGCGCGGTCTGCGGCAACTCGACGTGGCTGTCTGCTGTGGCAGCACCGTGGCCAGGGAAGTGCTTCACGACAGGAAGAATCCCGGACTGCTCCATCCCGCGGACGACGGCCATCCCGTAGGACGTGACATCTGCGGGTACATCACCGAAGGACCGATCACCGATTCCCGGGCCGGATCCGACGTCGAGAACGGGTGCGAAGTTGACCGTGAAACCCAAGTCGATCATCGCCTCGCCATGGCGCAGGGCACGGGCCTCGACCACCTCGATCCGGTCTCCGCTCTGCGCGCCAGCAGACGGCAGCGTCGGCAGCACGCCTCGCAGCCGCTGGACCCGGCCTCCTTCCTCGTCGACGGCGAGGAGAAGCGGGATGCGGTCGGCGAAATCCTGGAGCTCGTCGATCCGGCGATCGATGAACGGCGTGGCTCCGCCGAGCAGCATGATGCCGCCGATCTGATGGTCGCGAGCCTCCTCGACCGCCAACCCGAACTCGCGCTCACTGAGAGCCGTCATCAGCGTCTGGCCGATCCGAACAGCCCTCGGGAGCTCCGAGGTGCACGCCAGATCGATGTCGGGCCACCACGATCCCCGCATCAGCTGACGAATCGCCACACCGGACAGCCAGCCGAGCGTCCTCTCCCCACGCAGATCCACCTCCGGGCCAGGGTCGCCCAGGGCCACCTCGGTCCCATCGGCCAGCTGCAACCACAGCCCGAGCGCGCCCGGCGATCCCGATCGGGCCGACTCGACGCGCACGGGAAGCTCGGGGTCCTCGCCCACCGCCGGGAAGATCGACGTTCCGACGACCTCCACGGTGCCGTCTTCGCTGACGACCCAGTAGCCGACCCCGCCGGGCCCTTCGAGGACGGCGACGACCGGCGATGCCGTCGCCGCGCCATCGTCGAGCGGGGCCTCATCCTCGGTCTGGGCCGATACTGTCGCAGCACCCGACACGGCCAGGAGTGCGACCAGTGTCGCGAGACCGCGTGCCGCCACTCTCTTCACGCCCCGCACGGTAGCCAACCCAGGAGCCTTCCCATGAGCAGCGTCCGCTGATGGCCGTCCTGTCGGCGATCGGCTTCTGGCTCGTGATCGGTGCACCGCTCGCCGTGACGGGCCTTGCGTTCCTGGACGTCGCCCGGCGGCCGGCGTGGGCCTGGGCGTTGACGGGTCGGCGTCAGGCGGTGTGGATGGCGGTGCTCGGCGGAGCCTGGATCACGTGGCTCGGCGGCGCGGCGATTGCACTGTTGTACTTCGCGACGGCCCATCGCGAGGTCCGGGACGCAGAGAACGGCGACATCCGGTACTGGATCGAGCCCGATGACACCGATGGGGGCGATCACCCGCCCCGCATCTGATTCTCGAGTTCCTCGGCGGAGGGAAGGGGGTGGCGGAACTGCACCGCCGACTCGCCGCCTTCGGCCACCTCGACGGGAAGCTCGAAGGTGACGCCTCTGATGAGGCAGAACGCCTCCTCCGCGATCAGGCAATAGAACACCGTGGTGTCCCCGTAGATGACATTGGAACCGCCGCCCGCGGCGACCTCGATGTCGAAGGTCAGCGGCGTTTCGGGCCCCTGCGCTTCATAGAGCGCTGGTGTCACCGCGCTGATGTAGGCCGGGTCGTCCGCGGTCCATTCGAACCTGAACGTCCCGATGGTGTTGTACTTGTAGCCCTCCGGCAGGTCGAACTCGACCGTCAGCTGCACCCGTCCAGGAGCAAGCGTCGTGGGCGGCAGCACGACCTCGTCGTCTGAGAGCCCCACCGCGGTGATCGTCGCCAGCTCCAGGTTGGTGAGCAGCAGGGTCGACAGTTCGCCGGTGTCGACATCGAGCACCCGAACCTGGTGGTTGTTGGTGTCTGCGATGTACAAGCGGCGGCCGGCGAGGCTCAGGCCGCTGGGCTCATCGAGTTGGGCCGATTGGCCGCGGCCGTCGGTGAGACCGGGCAGACCATCGCCGAGGATCGTTCGGGACTCTCGTGTGTCGAGGTCGAGGACCTTGAGTCGATGGTTGTACGTGTCTGCCACGTAGAGCGACCCATCGACGAGCTCCACGCCGATCGCGTGCTGCAGCTTGGTGTCCTCGAAGGATCCGATCTCGTCTCCCCACACGAACAGGCCGTCACCCACCAGCGTGGTGAGCTGGTCGTCGTCGAAGCTCACCGCCCGGACGGCGCTCGCCTCAGGATCGGTGAAGAAGAGCATGTCCGCGTCGGCGGCGAAGCCCGACGGCTGTGAGAGCGTTGCGCGCAGGCGGTGGCCGTCGTCGAGGCCCTCCGCGCCAGTACCTGCGAACAGATCGAGGAATCCGCTCTCGAGCTCGAGCACCCAGATCTGGTGGCGCCCTGCACCTGCGATCAACAGCTGACTCCCGCGGAGATGCAGGTCCCAGGGGGACGCGATCGGCGTCTGGAGGGCGGGACCCGGTTCGAAGCGGAATGCGGGGGTGCCGACACCGGCGATCGTCGACACCTCGCGGGTCACCAGGTCGGCGGCGCGTATCAGGTGGTTCTCGCGGTCGGCGATGTAGAGCGTCCTTCCATCCTCGGAGAGCGCGAGACCCTGCGGTCGCGAGAACGAGGCATCCGCGAAGGTTCCGTCCACTGCGCCCTCATGTCCCACGCCGATCACATCGAGGAGCTCCCCATCGAGGTCGCTGACGAGCACCCGGTGATGGCCGGTATCGGTGATGAACAAGCGGTTGGATGCCTCATCTGCGAGAACCTTGCCCGGGAAGGCCAGCACCGTCGGAAGCAGCTCGGTTGCGGCCAGCCGCACGTCGAGGTCGGTCGTGTCGATCGCTCCCGCGGCCCCGTACTCCTTGGCCATCGTGTCGATGATCGGCTGGAAGAGGTCGTAGACACCCTCCCCAGAGTGACCACCGACCACCCGTCCCTCGGGATCGATGAGAATCAGCGTCGGCCAGGCGTTGACCCCGTAGGTGTTGCGGATCAGCTCGAACTCATCGTTGACGATGGGTTCTTCGCGGCCGTAGCGGAGCGATGCCTGCTGCACGGCGTCGAGGGTTCGCTCATGGTCGAACTTCGCCCAGTGGACGCCCACGACCACGAGGGATTCGGGGTACTCGGCCTGCAGTCTCTTGAGGTCCGGGATGATGTGGATGCAGTTGATGCAGCCCTGGGTCCAGAAGTCGAGCACGACGATCTTGCCCTGCAGGTCCTGAGTGAGCGACAGCGGCCTGCTGACGTTGAGCCAGTCCAAGGCCGGAGGGAAATCCGGCGCCTCGCGCTCGCCGGAGTAGGTGAAGCCGCCCTCGGGTGTCGTGACCTCGTCTGCTCCACCGTCGCCCGTGGCGGACGCCCCTGCCTCAGCCTCGCCCGTCCCGTGATCGACAACCGCTTCGCCGGGCTCGGGCTCGGCGCCCTCGTCGGCCGGCGAACACGCCGCCACGAAGAGACAAAAGGCGAGAAGAGCTGTGAAGAGACGCGTCACCTGGCCAGTGTGGCCCAGCGTCACTCGCTAGTGGGATCCGTTCAGGGCCGCCAGCGCCGGGAGTCGATCACCCCGGTGTCGAAACCCGCGCGGTGGAGGCCACCATGAAAGCGGGCGTGCTCGATCTTGAGGCACCGGTCCATGACAACGTCGAGGCCGGCCTCGCTGGCCATCTGGGCAGCCTCGACATTCCACAACCCGAGCTGGGCCCAGAACGCCGCGGCGCCGACGGCAATCGTCTCCTCGGCGACCTCGGGGAGATCGTCGGACCGCCGGAACACATCGACGAGGTCGGGGACAACGGGCAGGTCGGCCAGCGTGGGATAGCACGGCTCGCCGAGGATCTCATCGGCCATCGGGTTGACGAAGTACACGTCGAAGCCCGCGCTCGAGCTGAGGAGGTACGTGGCGACGAAGTTGCTCGGGCGGGCCGGATTGGCCGACACCCCCACCATCGCAACGCTGGTCGTTCGATCGAGGAGCTGCAGTCGGGCCGCGGCCGACGGCTCGGTCCACCCCGGCACGGGATCGTGGGTGATCGTCATCAAGCCTCCTTGCTGGCAACCGCCAGCGCTTGGTCCAGGTCCCAGAGGATGTCGTCGAGGTCCTCGAGCCCGACAGACAACCGGATCATGTCCGGCGTGACACCACCAGCCTCGAGGGCTTCGTCGCTGAGCTGCTGGTGGGTGGTCGAGGCCGGGTGGATCACGAGTGTCCTGGCATCGCCGACGTTGGCGAGATGGCTCACCATCTGCAGGGCTTCGATGAACGCGGCACCGGCAGCGCGGCCGCCCTCGACACCGAAGGTGAAGATGGCGCCTGGCCCCTTCGGCATGTACGTCGCTGCGAGATCGCGGTACGGCGAGGACGCCAGGCCGGCGTACTTGACCCAGCCGACCGACGGGTGCTGCTCGAGGAACTCTGCGACCGCCATGGCGTTGGCCACGTGCGCATCCATACGGAACGGAAGGGTCTCGAGGCCCTGGAGCAACAGGAACGCGTTCATCGGCGACATGGACGCACCGATGTCGCGGAGCTGCTCCACCCGGAGCTTGGTGCAGAACGCGTACTCCCCGAAATTCTCCCAGAACTTGAGGTCGTTGTAGCTCGCGACCGGTTCGGTCATGTTGGGAAAGCGGCCGCTCCCCCAATCGAAACGGCCGGACTCCGAGACCACCCCGCCGATCGACGTGCCGTGACCGCCGATGAACTTCGTGGCCGAGTGCAGCACGATGTCGGCGCCGTGCTCCATGGGACGACACAGGTACGGCGTGGCGAACGTCGCATCGACGACGAGTGGAAGGTCGTGGCTGTGCGCCAGAGCGGACAAGCCCGCGAGATCGGGGATCGAACCGGAGGGGTTTCCGACGATCTCGGTGTAGAGGAACTTCGTGTTCTCATCGATCGCTTGATCGAACGAGTCGAGGTCGTCCCCATCCACGAAGCGGGCATCCACCCCGAACCGCCCGAGGGTGACGTCGAACAAGGTGTGCGTCCCGCCATAGAGCGCCGATGACGTCACCAGGTTGTCGCCGGCGCCGGCGAGCGCCGCCGCAGTGAGGAACTCCGCAGACATCCCCGAGGCGGTCGCCACGGCACCGATGCCGCCTTCGAGGCTGGCCATGCGCTCCTCGAAGGCGTTGATGGTCGGGTTGGAGATCCGCGTGTAGATGGTTCCGTACTTCTGCAACGCGAACTGGTCGGCCGCGTCCTCGGTGTCCTCGAACACGAAGCTCGTCGACTGGTAGATGGGCACGGCTCGAGAGCCGGTGGCGGGATCGGGCCGTCCACCAGCGTGGAGAGCCCGGGTGCGGAAACCCCAGGTGCGATCGGTCACCCTACGGAGTCTAGAGAGGCTGTCCAGACCCGGGCAGATGACGCGGTCGGGCTGGGCGGATTTGCTCACTCCGCCGTCCCACGGCGCCGACAGGGTCAATGTCCCCGTGTTCGGAGCTCGCCCTGTGCCCACACCGTCCTCGCAGCTGATCGAAGCCTTCTCCTCGCTCCCCGAGCAGGAGTCGGCGACCATG
>Ga0114932_10000632_pt1 | contig 41722 bp, 44 predicted proteins | sample 2SBtaG_2_FD_87286 | JGI IMG/M metagenome (GOLD analysis project Ga0114932, IMG submission 87286) | Deep subsurface microbial communities from Kolumbo volcano to uncover new lineages of life (NeLLi) - 2SBTROV12_ACTIVE470 metaG | ecosystem: Environmental > Aquatic > Marine > Volcanic ...
AATGTATTACCATTCAAGCTTAGAACAGTATTCTATGTTGCAATAGCTAGTGGTATGAGAATAGGAGAAATTGCAGAATTACGTTTGTCAGATATTGATTTTAGTAATAATCCAACAAGAATATTCATTCGTGCAGAAACAACAAAGACTAGAGAAGATAGAGATACGTTTCTTACTGCAGAGGCTACAAGTGCATTAAAAGATTATCTTAATCGTTATTTTTCCTGGAAAGAAAATGAATCAAATATAGAATTACAGAGTGTAAAAATATTTGGAAGAACATCAATTGCAATTAAAAAATTAAAGCCAAAAAAAGATGAGCAACGTGGATCTGTTGATATCTTAGAGCAATCACTAAACAATTATCTGAAAAATATTCCTGATTTGAATATGAGAATGCGTAACGGTAAGAGACTGATTCATTATCATGCATTAAGGGAATTTTTCTATACTACTGTAAGTAACATTGTAGGCTCTAATTTTGCTCATGCTCTAATGGGACATCATAGTTATTTGGATACGTATTATTCATTATCAGAAAAAGAGCAAATCAAACTATATCAAAAGTGTGAGATACAGCTTACAATGTCAGACTTTACAAAAATAGAAGAAGAATTAGAAAAGACTCAAGAAAAACAAATTGAAATCGAAGAAACATATGTAAAACTTTCAAAATTTCTTAAACAAAAGGATCCATCATTTGAAAAATTCATGGAAATAATTACATAGAGTAGTTGAAATTGAAAGGAAATGGGATAAAAGTAAATAAAAGATCAATAGGGCTGTACAATAAAATGGAATCAACTTCTCTAGTCTTATCTGTTGTATCTATTGCAAATATGAGTATACTTGGAATTATAATTGTAATATTTGGAAAAATGTATGGAAATACAAAAGCACAACTTCCATTAGGGATGATTGTAGTTGCTAGTATGTTATTTTTACATAATGTCATTGGTGCATTAGCATACTTTTCTATGGAAGCAATTTTCTCTCATGAAATTTTTCCATATATGCTAGGAGTAGGAATTGCAGAGCTTGTAGGATTGATTATCTTTCTAAAAATTACTTTAGATTGAGAATGGTAATAATTTATGATTTTGTAGATACTAAAAAAATTATTATCAAAATTTTACAAAATGCAAATTCTAAACTTCAAGCTGCAGTACTAGTTGTTTCATCTAGTGGTTTGAGTATAGAAGAACTAGTTCAATTACGAGTATCAGATATTGATTTTACTAATACTCCAACCAAAATTCTAGTTCGTTTCAGTACATCTAAGAAAAAAATTCCTCATCAAACGTTCATTACTGAAGAGGCCACATCATTTCTCAAAGATTATCTGAAAAAATACTTTGGTTGGCATGAAAATAGTCTCAATTTAGATCTGAGTGATACCTATGTTTTTGGAAAAACATCTAAGATAAAAAATGGAGATTTTTCTAGATTTAGTTTATCTTCTAAACGATCCTTACAAATTTCTTTACGAAATCATATTGAAAATATTCCGGAATTGGCAATCAAAAATGAAAATGGGTGCAAGATAATTAATTTTCATAAATTACTGGAATATTTCCGAACTATAGTAGGCAATGTGTGTGGTAAAGAGTATGCCGAAGCCTTGATGGGTCATGAATTTTACATGGATACTTACTATCAATTATCTGAAGAAGAAAAATATCAAAAATATTTGTCAACTGAACCATATCTAACAATTTCAGATTTTCAAAAAATAGAACAACAATACTCTGATCTTCCTGAAAAATATGAGAAATTGGAAAAATCCATAATAGAATTAAATCAATATTTAGTTACTAATGGTATTTCAATTCTAGAATCATTTCGCTAAACTAGTAACATTAATTTTTCCAGTTAGTACTGATGAAATTAATGATTCACGAAATTCGTGAAGTTTTCTAATTTGAATTTGAGATTTCAAAATAATTTTTTCTATTTCTAAAATATTTTTTTTCAAATAATCTACAATTTTTTTCTGTTCATCAATAGGGGGTAAAGAAATTGGTGATTTTCTTATAGATTCTAATGATAAATTGTAAATTGTTGTTCCAGTTAATTCTAATTCAAAATATGTTTTAATATAAAATGACTTCAATAAATAAAATAAAAATCCTTGATCAAGATTATCATTACAATTTATGTAGCACGCACTTTTTCCTAGTATTATTTTTTCATTTTTAAATAATGCTACATTACCAATTGTTCCATTTATTGAGAGAAAAACCGTTTTTTTAGTTAAATCAAGTTTAAATTTTTTATATTCTAATTCTGAAATATTTTTAGTATTATCAAAAAATGTTATTTTACCATTAATCAAATTATTACCATTAATAAAAAAATATTCTGATTCATCAACATAGTTAGGTGTAGAATGAATACCATCTCCAATTTTTTCTGTTAACAAATGTAGTTTGTCTATCTTCCAATGTTCTGGAATTTTTTCAATCCATTCTATACCTGAATCTTTCATTTTAACTGATGGATTAAGTCCTTGTGTTACTGATTGATTAATTATTGATTGTTGTTTTTCTTTGAGTAGAAATATTGTTTTTTTATTTTTTCCAATTTCTTCATCTGTTCTTTCTATATGTTTTTTCAAAAACTTACCAATTTTCCTTTGTTCTAATATTGATTCTGGATAAGAAATTTCAAAATTTTTGATAAATTCTATCGGAATTCTTTTCTGACCAGCTGCACCATACATAGATGCCTCTCCATTCTGTAAGAATTGATTTGAACGAGTCCACCAATAAGTGAATATTGGATCAAATTCATTTTTTGATCTTAAAACATGTAATTCAGTACTTCCAAATCCAATGTTATTTTCTAATCCTTCACATAATGAACCCTTCCCATTTTCAAAACATGGCGTAATTTTTGCAATTATAACATCATCATTTCTAAAATATGTAAATCCATTTACAACTTCATTTAATTTTCTTTTTTCTTCAAGTTTTAGCTTTCCATCTGCCCCAATTTTTTCCATTGGTAGAAAAGAGATATCAAGATCTTTTGATAAATTATTTACTTCGTTTTTTGAAGGATTGATTTCACAGACAAATTTAATTTTTTTAGTTTTCCATTGTTCAGGAATTTTTCCAATCAACTCAACACCAGAATCTTTCATTTTTTCATACGATTTTAGCCTCAATCTAGTATCTCCTCGACAACTCTTCACGTTTTGATTTTATCTTATCCCAATTCTGAATAATATCAATTGATTCAGCATTATCCCACCATTCATCAAATGGAACATCTACTGTTGATTTTGATATCTCACTGAATTGTCCCATGTTAACAGTAGTAGGTGATGGAACATTGTATGTGATATTTTCTGCAATAATGTATCTGTCATGTATTTGTCTGTGTAAATCTTTAGTTATGATTACTTGCATCTCACATGTAATTCCTTTATTTTTTAATTCGTTTTGAAATTTCTTAAATTCGTTATAGAATTTATCATTAACACCATTCTGATATACGCTTGTTAGAATTTTCACATGCTTTACATCTTGCATGTTTAATGCATGCATAAGAAATTCTAGTCCTTCATAATTGAAATATCGATCAACCCATTTTAGATATCCTTGACAGCTAGCAATAGTTTGTCTGAATCGTAATCTATTTTCTACAGGATTATTGATAGAAATTGCCCAATCATAATATACTTTGGAGCCATTTTTTACAATTGCATCATGAAATTGTTCATTTTCCCAAATTTTTGAAACTAATCCCTTGTGTTTTTCTAAGGTTTCTTTTTTTAAAAGTAATCGATCAAATTCATTTTTAAATTCACTATTAATTGCACTAGGATCATTATGTGGAGATAATGCAATTTCTTTTAGTTTAGGAATTTCTTTTAGATTTTCCCACCAATCATTAATTACATTTTTTTCTTCAACTGTAAAATTTAATCCTACACCATGTAGCTCATTCATTGTTTCAATAACCAAAGTAAGATACGTGAGTTTTTCAGGCTCTTTCCCATCTGGAATTTTCTCTGTTGCTGAAAGTCTTTTTTTATCAAAATCAGGAGAAATGTTTCCTTCATGGGTTTTTTTGAGCCTAAATTGCTGCAAAGACAAGTCTTTTTGAGGATCTCCAAATTGAATTGAATTTATTACAAAAATATTTTTTGTAAATGCCATTTTAATTAAAGAATACAAAATATCCATATTCTTATCACTATATTGATTCAATCTTGTTAGAAAGGAATACTCTTTGTAATATTTGTAAATAGTTGGTTTGAAAACATCCTGAATTTTCTCATCTGCATCACAATATCTCTTTTTAATTACAGACAATATTCTTAGAATTTCTACATGATCAGAATCTAATTGTTCTTCTAGAGGTTTTGAATATGTTTTTTCAAATTCATCTAAATCATTTTGTGTGATAATTTTATAATCTTTCATGATTATAGAATATAATTTTACTAAAAATGCTGGTTTTACATTATCAATTAATGATGTACCTTTATAATATTTAGCAAATGATTTTTCTATATTTTCAATTTTATTTTGAAAGTCAATAACTCTTGTTTCTCTTTTTAATGTATGACGTCTGTTTAGACGAGATAGTGTTTGAACAGCTTTAATTCCTTGTAGATGTTTATCCACATACATTGTGTGTAGTAATGGTTGATCAAATCCTGTTTGATATTTTTCTGCAACAATCAAAATATTATATTCTGGAGAATCAAATAGTTCTCGTAATTCTTCATCTTTACTGGTATGATTTAGACTAAATTCTGTATGAGTATTTCCTTCCTCATCTTTAATTGATCCTGAAAATGCAATTAGAGTTTTTACACCTTGAATATTTTTCTCTTTAATCATTTTATTTATGGCTCGATAATATTTGAATGCAGAAATTCTCGCAGGAGTTGTTATCATGGCTTTAGCTTGTCCTTTTATTTCAGATTTTACATTTTGTACAAAATCCTTTAAAATCACATTACTTTTTTCCTTAATTGCCTCTTCATGTGAATTAACCCAACGCATAATTGCAGCAGTGGCTCTTTTTCCTTCTACTATTTTTTCAGTATCTGAAGTTTTTACTAGATGAAATAATTGATTGTAAATTGTATAATTTTGAAGAACATCTAGTATGAATCCCTCCTCTATTGCCTGTTTCATGGTATATTCATGATGAGGATCATATGGGACACCATCTCCTCTATGACTAGGCTTTGAGAGTTCTTTTCCAAATAATCTTAATGTTTTCTCTTTAGGTGTAGCAGTAAAGGCATAGTAACTCAAATTCTCAATTGAGCGTAATTCTTCAATTTTATCTATAATGTCTTTTTTTGACTCTTCTTGTGTTGCCTCTTTTTTTATCTCCTCAGGAATTTTTGCAGATAGTAGATCAACTACAGCTTTTGCTTCATCTCCTGTTTGTGATGAATGAGCTTCATCAATTATTATTGCAAATTTTTTCCCCTTTATCTCTCCAATTTTTTTTAATGCTTGAGGAAATTTTTGTTGTGTTGTAATCATAATTTTCTTTGAGCTTTCTAAATTATCAATTAACATTTTTGTAGTCTCCATTTTTTCTACAACACCATCTGTTTGCTTGAATTGTTCAATTGTTTTTGATAATTGATTTACAATACCTAATCTATCCGATAAAATAATTATTGAATAAAATATTGGATTATTATTCTCATCATGTAGTTTGAATAATTTGTATGCAAGCCATGCTATGGTATTGCTTTTTCCACTACCAGTAGAATGCTGAATAAGAAAATTATTTCCTGCTCCTTGCTCAATAGTTTCATCTTCTAATAGATTTACTGCATCTAATTGATGATATCGTGGAAAAATTATTGTTTCTATTTTTTCAGTGGATTTTTTTTTATGAATTTCTTGTATTGCAATATAATTTCCAATAATATCAAGCCATTGATCTTTTTGTAGAATTTTTTCCCAAAGATAACTTGTTTCTATTCCATTTGGATTCTCAGGATTTCCTTTTCCATAGTTTTCTCCTTTGTTAAATGGTAAAAATTCTGTATTTGTGCCATCAATTTTTGTAGTCATATGAATTTCAAAAGGATCTACTGCAAAATGCACAATCGCTCTTTTCTTAAATTGTAATAATTTTTCATTTGGTGCTCGATCTTCTCGGTATTGTTTTATTGCATCAAGATAACCCTCATTGAAATCTTTGAGTTCTACAGTAGCTACCGGTAATCCATTTAAGAAAAGTACTAGATCAATTGCATTATTTGGATATTTTTGAGAATAGTGTAATTGACTAATTACTGAGAGAATATTCTGATCATATTCCCATAAAAGATCAGAATTATTGGTTGATGGAGGCTTAAAATAGGCACAATCTAGCTCAATTCCAGATACTGAAAATCCCTTTCTTAGAACATGAATCATTGATTTTGATTCTAATTCTTTTTCTAATACTTTGAGAATTTCATCTCTTGTAAACTCTGCATGAATTTCTTCTAATTTGTCCCAATTTTTTTTCTGAGATTTTTTAATAAATTCGATAAAAATTCCATAGTCTATTGCAAGTTTAATATCATAATTTTCAGATCCTAAAACATATCCAGAACTACATAATGAATTTATAATTAGATCTTCTAATTGTCTTTCAGTAACTTTAATTGTCATATTGTTACCTCCCTTAAATCAATTTTACCTGTTATTACAGATGTAATCAAAACTTGTCTATATTCTTGAATTTTTTTTGTTTCAGATATTATATTTGAAATTAATATTTCTATTTTTTTTATTTCGTTATGAATAAAATTAGAAATTTCTTTTTGCTCATTTAAAGGTGGACATGTAATGATAAAATTCCTCAACATTGCTAAGGTGATTTCTTTAAATGTTGCTCCTTTCATGATTGCTTCAAAATGTTGTTGTGAAGATTCTGAATTTATTGCATTTAATACAAATTCATTATCCATGGATTCATTTGGAGAAATCTTTGCTGTGCCTTGAGTTAAATTTGCACCATCTAAATAATCAGGAACAATCATCGCTTTACCAACAGTTGCTCTTATTGCAACTACAATATCATTTTTGAATACTTTCGATCTCTTAAATTTTGTATCAATTTCAGAAGATGTTTTAATATATCCAGTTTTAGGAAATAATTTTCCTTTCATATCACTAGTTCGGATACATGGAATACCATTTTCTATATGTTCACCTGTTTGAACTACCCCATATGTAATAGAAGTGTCATGTTGAATAATTTTTTTGAGTTCTTTTAAAACCCAATGTTCAGGAATTTCTCCAATCCAACTTATTCCTGAATCTTTCATTGGAACAGAAGGATCAAGACCTTTTGTTATTGATTGATTAAGTAATTTCTGCTTTTTTTCTTTTAGTAGTTTAAATAATTTTTTATTTTCATCCAATTTTTTTTCAAAATCAATGAATTTTTTATTAAGAAATTTTACAATTTTATGTTGTTCTATAATAGAAGGTAAAGGAAGGAAGCAATTTTTAGTAAAGCCTGAATTTAAACCTCCTTGAGCTGCACCACGTATATTTTGTTGAATTTGATCTTGTCCTAATTTACTCATAATATAAAAAAAAGTAAATTGTGGAATAATCATTTCATTTGTCCGAATTAAAAAAACATGTTCATTAACTGCAGCATTTTCAAAAATATTTTTTTCATAAATTGCTGTTTTTCCTATTGTTGCTCCATCTTTTACTAAAAGAATATCATTGATTTTTATTTTACCAAATTTCATTCGTTTAAAAAAATCTTCAGAAATATATTTTTGTGAAGAAAATTGGATTTTATGTTCTACAGTGATATGTTCTCCTCCAATACTAGGAACTCCATTATCTAATTGACTACCTCCACCAGATTCTCTGTTTCCAGATTCTAGTTTATCTAAACATCTATCAAATCTAATAATTTTCCATTCTTCTGGAATTTCCCCTATTTCCATCAAATCTGATTTTTTCATCTTTGGATAAGATTTCATTCATTCATCAACTCCTCCAGTCCTGTCGAGATTTCTTTTTGTAATTGTCTAATTTCAGCATCAATTTCTTCTAGTGGTCGTAGTGGTTTGTATTTGTAAAATTGACGAGTAAATGGAATCTCAAATCCAATTCTATCTTTGGTTGGTTCATCAATCCATGCATCTGGAACATAATTTTTAACTTCATTTTCAAAATATTCTTCAATATTTTGTTTTAATGGAACATTTTCATAATCACGTAAATCTGAATCTGGAACAAAGTGTTCATCTTCAGGTTTATTTTTGTATGGTTCTGCTGTTTCATCTCTTTCGGACAATGCGTTTTCAATTGTTTTTTGTAATGGTGAAGATACTTTTACTTTATTTTTAGAAAAAACTACTTTGAGTTCATTTGAAAATTCTGGATAATTTTTGTATAATTTCTTTGGAATTTTATCAATACAATCTAAAATTTGTTTTTGAGATGGAATTTTATCTGATGCTTTGTTTTCAGGTAATCTTGAAAAATTCTTTTCTTGTTTTAGAATTTCAATACGTTTGTCATTTACTTCAAAGTTTCTTTTTAGTGGACGTTCTATTGTAATTCTTGCATAACCAAAGTCCTTGTTATCAAATATTTTAGAAAATTCTCCTTCCTCAAATTCTTGGAAAATTTTAGTGATATCATCTCTTTGAATGTCACTAATTTCATGTCTCTTCATACCAAGACTGCTCTTCATTTTCTCAAAAAATTTCTCTCCTGATGCATTGATTAATTGGATTTTTCCTTTACGATTTTCAGGTTTATTGTTAGTTACAACCCAAATGTAGGTGTAAATTCCTGTATTATAGAATAGTTGATCAGGCATTGCAATAATTGTCTCAAGCATATCTTCTTCAATAATCCATTTTCTGATACTGCTTTCATTTTCGCCTCCAGCCTCTCCTGTAAATAATGGAGAGCCGTTTAGAACCATTGCAATTCTTGCACCACCTTTTTCTTTTGGTTTCATTTTAGAAATCATGTGCATCAAAAATAATAGAGAGCCATCACTTTTTCTTGGGAGTCCTGCACCAAACTTTCCTGCTTTTCCCTTTTCTCTTTCAGATAGAATTTGTGGTGCATATTTTCCCCAATCTACGCCAAATGGTGGATTAGATAACATATAATGAAATTCATCATTTGCAAATCCATCAGTGTCAGTTAAACTATTACCTAGTTTGATGTTTGTTAATTCAAGTTCTTTTATCATCATATCGGATTTACAAATTGCATATGCTGATGGCAGTAATTCTTGTCCAAAAATATCAATGTCTGCATCTGGATTAATTTCAGTTCTAATGTATTCTTTAGCTACTGCAAGCATTCCACCAGTTCCAGCTGCTGGATCATAAATTCGTCTAGAAACTCCTTTTTGTTTTAATAATTCAGTGTCTTCTGCAAAAATTAGATTTACCATTAATCTGATAACTTCTCTTGGTGTAAAGTGCTCTCCTGCTTCCTCATTTGTTGCCTCACTTGTTTTTCTAATTAATTCTTCATATATTGTTCCCATTTTGAATTGGTCTATTGTTTCTGGATCAAGTGGCGCTTTTGCAAAGTGTTGTACAATATGATACAAAATTCCTTGTTTGTTTAATTCATCAATTGTATTATTGAATTTGAAATTCTCAAAAATATCTCTAACATCTGTTGAGAATCCTCTAAGGTATGTTTTCATATTTTTATGAATATTTTCAGGATCTGCTAAAAGTAATTCTAAATCATATTTACTTTTATTATGAAATTTCTGTTTTGATACATCATTTAGAATTGCATCAAGTAAATTTTCATCTGTACCTTTATGTTTTTCAAGTTCATTTAAAACATCTTTTTTTGTTACCTCTAATACTCTTCCCAGTCTACGTAATACAATAAATGGTAAAATTATTCTACCATAATCAATTCTCTTAAAATCGCCTCGTAGGATTTCTTTTGCACCCCAAGCAAGACTGATAATTTCATTGATTTCCATGACTAAATTCTCATTCTCCCCACTATTGAATACTGTCTTAACATAATCATTACTTGTTTCATCAGAAATTCCTCCGATTTTGGCTTTGGTATTTTGCTTTTCCATATCATTATTTATCATCCTCTGATACATAACCTTGAATTTGTATTATACAAATAATATTTGTATAAAAATTATTTAAGAAATTCATCAGTATCCACCCATGTTTGCATTATTTCTATGAAAAAATAACTAATTAAAAATAAAACACTAATTGAAATAAAAAAATTCCCAGGGGATTCAGCATTGGTAATAGGATCAAATAATCTTTCTCGATTCAAATCATTTTTAAGATATTTTCTTGTTTCATCACCTTTTTTCCAATGTTCTACATGATTTCGTAATTCAGTTAACATGTAATCAACTAACCAATACCCTTGATACAATGAACCTTTTTGATCATTTTCTTTACTTAATTCTAAACCATTAGTTAAGTAACATTTAGTGTAAAAATCTTCTTTAGATTTATCTTTCTTCCTACTTCTTAAATCAAGCATATATGCTCTAAATTTTTGTGTACTAGAAGCATATCGATTTGGAATAAAAGTTACATCGCTTATGAATACATCATGAAAGTCAGCAAACAGTTGTCTAGAATCTATTATTATTCTATGAAATATTTTAGATTCAAATGAATCATTCTGATTTTTTGTTTTTGGTTTTTCAGAATCTATTATTAATTTAATGTAATCATTTTCAAATGTGTCTATGACATTTCTCAAAGCACTAATTTTATCATACTCAATACTTGTAATTGCAATTTTATTCACAAGTAAATCCATTTTTAATCTAATTTCAGGCCATGATGATTCTAAAGATAGAATTGAAGCTGCACGTGAAAAGGCATATGCATTAAAATCTCGATCATATTCAATTTTTTCTTCCTCTGTATCTGATTTTTTAGATACTTGATCAAATAATTCTTGAATCTCTACCTCAAGTTTTTCTTTTTCATTATTATCTATTGAAGGGTTGGCAAGTTTGATTGATTTGGTTTTAATAATATCAAGTATATTTTTAGGATTTACTTCTGTCTCTCCAAATTCTTTTTCTGCAATTTCACTCATATGTTCTTCTTGTTCTCGAGCTTGTTCTGCAATTTCAGCCCATGCTCGTGCTTCCTCTTCTTCTGCATAACCATCTGAATACTCATCATCAGGTCCTTCATCTTCAGGACCATTGAATTCAGGCTCATCATCACTCATAATATACAATAATTTGACTAGTTAGCATTTAAAATTACTTAACATCTCATTTTCACATCTTTATAACACAAAAACTGGTAAATAGTTGTATTATACAAATATAATTTGTATAATATGATTCAATTAGCAACACTTGGCCTGACACCTATTGTAGTAGAAGAAGGATTGAAAAAATCTATTCCTGAAAAATTATACATTATTCATACAAAAGATGAGTCAAATTATAATTTTGAAAAAGAGGCAAAAAAATTAAAAAAGAAAATTGAAACAGAATATTTGGTTCCCACATTTCTTCTCAAAGTTGATGCATTTGATATGGATAAAATTATCAAATCAATTCTTAATGTAATTCTTAAAGAAAAAAAACCAAATTTCACAAAAAAAGACTTTGCAGTAAATATCACAGGTGGAACAAAATTAATGGTAGCAGCTGCCACTACTGCAGCATATCTGGCAGGAGCTAGAGTGTATTATGTAATGGAGGCATCAAAGCATAGAGGAGAGGATTTAGTAAAGGAGCTTCCAATGCCTGTAAGACCAGAGGATGATAGTAGTGGAAATACATCAAGAACTACTGCAATAGTGTTGGAGAAAATAAAAAAATTAGGAAAGGCTACACATGGAATGCTCTTAGAAGAAGTACGTAAAGACAGACGTCTAAAGAAAAATCAAAGAATTGAGTATAGTTTAAAAAAATTATTAGAAAATAATCTAATTTCAATTACATTAGGATGGGAAAAGACTACAAAAAATCTCAAAACAGGCAAGCCCCATATTGATCAAAAGAAAAGAACAATTCAATTGACATCTTCAGGAGAATATTATGCAGATTTTCCTGGATTGTTAGGCAGTATAGTATAATTTTATACAAATATTATTTGTATAATACAAATTATAACATATCATTCTGTGCCCAGTAAAGATGGTATGAAACAACAACTTTCATACCAAATGGGTGACGACCTTAACGTTACAGGGGAAATGCCTGTGTCATACGACAATTTAGTCTTCAAGGATATTGAAGAAAATATTGTCGCCAAAAATTCCAACATTTCATATCATTATGATATGGTAATGTCATCACTGGGAGATTCTTACAAAGGTGTAAACAAATACACCTACGGTAACATCTTACAGGCAATCAAAACGATTGTAGATTGTAAGAAGAATCGACTCAGAGGTTCTGCTAAAGCAGAAGCAACAGCATACTTGCATGCAGAGATGTTATTCTCATCTGTAACCATACAAAAGATTCTACTTTTGTTTGGAATCAAGATGTCAATGGGTAAAATCTTGGATGATGCAACTCTAGCCTTTGAACAAAGACCAGAGCCAGTATGGATGCAAAAGTTCCTTGGAGGAGTGAACTAATGTCTACATCAATTAGTGTGAGAAGACAGTTTAGACTCTCTGAGATTGAATTTGAAATTCGACGCATGGAAGTTGAATTAGATTTTCATCATGAGCAAAGTAAACTCATTGAAGAAGCAATTCATGAAAGACAAAGTCGATTAGAACGACTTCAAACAAGACTAAGACCTTCAGGAATTACGGGAGATGATCATGATTCAATGTCCCAAGTGTAGTAGTTCCAATACAAGTTCATTTTTAAAACAAAATTCTGAAAAATTAATTGAATTCAAAGAGTGTATTGATTGTGATTTTGAATGGAGATGTAAAGAATAAACAAATTTTTCGTCTTTTTATTATAGTTCTAGTCTATATCGTGTATAATGGCTATTTCATGCAGAACAGGTTGCGGAAAACAAATCATATACGAACTCCATCCATTTCCAAATGGTTCAGTTTATTTTCTCCCATTAAATTTAGATGAGACAATACATAATTGTCCAAATCTCCCAGAAATTGATTCGGAAGATACTTGGCCCAATTCAGGATCCATCCCCATAGAAGGGAACATTATAGAATATATGGAAAAACGAAAATTATTACCAAATGATTATTCTATGGAAAATGCAGGGGTAGATATTTCACTAGAACATGAATACGAGCGTGAAAGAATTGAACATTCAGAATCAACTCCAGAAGAAAAAGAAAAAGCATTTCTATCATTATTCAAAGATGCAATAATTAATTTACACATTCGTGGTTTGTTATTTCCCTCACCTTTTATGTACAGATATGTTGATGATGTAGAAATTTATCCAAAAAATGAACGCATTACTCTTTTGATTGAATTGTCATTGTATTATGAAAATTTAGGTGATTTTAAATCTGCAGTTACAGCTAGATTAATTCAAGATAAAATTACACATGATCAAACTGAAAAAATAATCAAACTGGTATACAAAGATAACAACATTCATCCTGAAAAACAAAAAGAAATTTTGGAATTAAACATTACAGCATTAGAATTACGTGATAAATATTATAGAAAAGTAGAACAAGCAATCAAATCTTTTATTAGAAAAAAATATTCAAACATAAATGATCTTCAAAAAGATTTTCCTGCATTATTTTCAAGTGCAGATAAACTTAGAGTAAATCCATCAAAGCACATCAAACATGAACATGATGATGTCATAAACTTTCTTAGTTTTGGTGCATCTGTTAAAATTTTAAATGAAAATAGGAAAAAAAATAAAGATTGGAAGATAATTGAATGGGATATTATTAGTCATGCATACAATATTGTAGATAGGCGAAATGACATGGAGCATTATTCTGATGATAAATTAGATGAATCAATTCCTAAAGAAACAAAGACATTGGGATATATTTTTTCAAAAGAGATTATTGATTTCTTTGATAAGATAGAGTATGTTTAATTTTAGATTTAATTACTCTCTTGCCTCCATAGATATTTCCTCCAAGTCTGTTTGAGTGATGGACTCTATCCCACTAGTGACATCGTTGTATGTCTTTACTAGTTGGTCATAGAGGTCACGTCTAGTCTTCCAGAGTGTGTTGTGATCTTTTTCTTCTTTTGTTTGTAATATGAAGAGTTTCTCATTTACTGAATGGATATCCTCAATTGTCATTGAGAATTCAGAACTCATCACAAACTGATACAATTTTGCTTGTTTTGATTTCTGGTCTTCTTTACCCATCGAGAGTTTTGAGACTTCAATGATTCCTGCTCTAATCTGCTTTGCAACTTCAGTTACAATACTTGGATGTACCAAAAGAATTCCTTCTCTTGTTCCATACAAGCCGTTTGGAACACTAGCCTTTGGAAGATTGGCTGATACTATGATAACATAGTTTGTTCCATGAATTTTTTGATATTTTTTGGCTTTCTCAATGTCTTTTTTGGTTACAGTGTTTGCGTTTTTGTTATCATATACAATTGGAGTGTCTAGGAATTTTCCCCCTACTCTAATCTGTTGTATAAGATCACCACTTGATTGACCTCTCTTTTGTCGTCTAAACATGTCATTTGAGAAAACATCTGTTAGACTAGAATACAAGTCTAATTCACCTGCCTCGCCTTTGAGTTCAGACTGACTTTGCTGTAGTTGTTTTTTTAGTGATTCAATTTCTCCTGCAAATCTATTCAATTGAATATCTCTTTCTTGTATTGTCTGATACATTTCACGTTCTTTGTGCGCAAATGTAGCACTTGCCTGCTCAATTGTTGATTTTTTGAATTTTTCTTGTTCTTTTTTGAGGAGTGTTACTTCTTTTCCTTTTTCTGTTAGTTCTTTTTTGTGAACAGACTTTAGTTGTTTTTCCAAGTCTGTGAATTGTTTTTCGTTTTGTTTGAGAATATTGTCATAGTTTTTCTCCATTAGTTCTGTTTGTGTTTTATATGATTTCTCAATGTCTTGTTGCATTTGTTCTAGTTGTAATTGATGTGTCTTGTGACTCTCTTGAATTGTCTTTTCATAGTCTTTTTTAAGACTAGAAATTTCTAATTCAAAGTTTTCTTTCTGATTAGAGTTTTTCTCATCAAAGTTTTCTTGTAGTTTTTCTTCTAGTTGACTAATTGCTGATTCATATTCTTGATTTGCAAGTGTCTTTGAACATAATGGACACTTGAATTCAGATATTTCAGATAACTGATCGTTCATCAGTAAAACCTCCTACAACTAGTACAAATTGGATTATCTATTCGTAATAGATATTCTTCATTACATATGCTACAATTTGTAGTATGCATGGTATCCACTTTGCTCAAATGTCTAGGACGTTTGACTTTGTGAATATTTTCAACTCTTGGATTGGGACTTGAAAATATTTTATCCAACAAAGTAGGATTTGCTAAATACTTGAATTTTTTAGGACACAAGTTAAATCCACAATGTGTATGTAGTGGTTTATCTATTGAAACTAGTTGTTGTTTCAATTTGAAGTCTCCTTTACTTGTCCAAATACTTGCCAAGAAACAGATTCAGCGAAATCAATAAAATTCATAATTTCTGCTGTTTCTAGTATGTCTTGTGCCGTGATATTATTGCCCTCACTCTTAGGGATTAGGTTTGAAACGTTGTGCTTCATACCTTCTTTACTAGGCACAGAATGATAGGTCCTTTATTGTATTATACAAATATTATTTGTATAATCCAACTAAATTGGTAAGGGTCTATTCACTATATTATCTGTATGAAACAAAAACTTTCATATCAAATGGGTGACGGCCATATCGTCGAGCAATTTGCTCAAACTACTAGACCTCTAAATCTAGTGCAAGCATTTCTTTATGCACACTTTGGAGGATTCTCAGTAAAAGAAATTCTGGAGGGACAACAGAATTGAGTACAATTCAAAAACAACAAAGTATTTCAGAAGAAATTGATACACCTTTAGGAATAGTAAATTTCTTAGAAAAAAGAAATGGACTATACACCAAAGACTATACTTCAAGATATTCTGTAACAGAACTTGTAGGATGTCAAAGAAAATCTTTTTTCAAACAACAAGGAATACCTCAAGAAGAACTACTAGCAGATACAACACTAGAATCAATGTGGGCAACAGTTCGTGGTGATTTTTTACACAACATGACATATGCCTACAAATGGAGAGAGATGGATGTTGAGCATTATGTTCCATTAGAAAATGGTAAAGTGGCAACACTTGCAGGAAGACTAGACATGTATGATTGGAAAACAAAAACAATCATTGATTTAAAGACTACAAAATTTGTTCGATGGCAAATAAAGCAAGGATTCTTGCCAAAGCCTGAACATATTCTACAACTACAATGCTATGATACAATGTTCTCAGAATATGTTCCAGTTGAGAATCTAAACATAGTCTATGCTGACATGTCTGACATTGTAACATACAAGGTTCAAAAGAGAGACTTGACTGACTGGATAAAAACCAGGATTCAAGAAATTGAAAATGCAAAAGATGGTGAAACAATTCCTAACGGTGAAGTATCTGGATTGTGTAAGTATTGTAAATACCAAACACAGTGTTCTGAAATAGGAAATGGTCTAACAGACAAGCCATTATCCACACCTAAATCAAAGGAGAAATTCTCATGAGGATAACAAGAATTCTTCCAAAATTTCTTGCAAAAAAATTTCAAGAAGAGGATTTGAGACGAGCAGAAATTCATCTAGAATATCATAGAGGGTGGGTAAGGGCTCTTGAAGAAAGAGTATCAGAAGGACGTGCTGAACTTCAAAGGCTGAGGGGGAGATAATTTGAAAAAGACTAGTTCTACCGAAGAGGTTTCCATAGAATGTGAATCATGTAAAAATAATTTTATGCATATGATGTTTTATTGGAGACAAACAGAAAAACAAGCCCAATGTACATTATGTAATACAAAATCAGAACACAATGATCATTTTTTCTGCAATACTTGTAAGACAGATCCGTGTTACATAGAAGAAAATCATATACATATCCATTGTGATTTGTGTGAAAAGGATTTAGGAATTTCAATTCATCCTGATGAACCTGATCTTAATCCATGTCCAATGTGTAAACATGATGTTTTAATTTCTAGTGAGGTAGAATGTGTTTGTAATTCATGTAGGTGGTCACATTGCTGAAAACTAGAAAAAGAGAACAGATAATCACTATTCTCAAAAAAATTAACATGAAAAATATCAATCAAGGAATTGATACATTCAACAAGGCCATACAAAATTTTGGAAACTCTATGGATACTATGACTAGAGAGATCTCATCAGATATAGAAAAATCAAACAGAAAATCCAAAGTCAGAGAGAAAAAGAATCATGAGAACATAGATAAGATTTGGGGTAAAAGAAAATGATTATCAAAAATGCTACAAAGGATGCAAGAAGTAAGAGTGCATCAGAAGCATTTGTAAATTCTTTTGGTTCATATCCAATAGGTTATGGTTTGGGAATAGTAATTCTGCCACTCTCTTTGACATGGCTGCAAGATGATTTGATGATTGCAAATATCTTTGTCACTCTAGTTTATGCTACGGTTTCTTTTGTTAGAACATACTATCTAAGAAGAATATTTGAGAGAGCAGGATTTGATGATAATTTTCTAAAATTAGGAATTAAATTAGTCAAAAAAATTGGCTGGAGACAAAAATGAAACAGTGGAATAGAGAACAAATTATGACAGGACTGCAGAAATTAGTTCCAGAAATTGACTTTATGAAAACATCTGAAGAATTTAATGGTAAAAAAGGAGGGATTTGGACTATTGGAGCAGGAAGTGGTTGGTTATTTCAGGGACTTCCTCCATTTAATCACAGTCTAGAATATGGTGAAATTTTACTATCAGATAATGGTGATACAGATCCAAAACATAAGGGAATGAAAGTAAAAGACTTGTATCTTTGTGGAATACATAGAGAAATTTACAGTTGGCTTGAGGAGAGAGGATGGTATCCAAAATGGTATGATGGAGACACATTATTTTTTTGGAAGAATACAGGTAAACATGAAGCAGATACGTTAAAGGAAATTTCTAATCATCCTGAGGGTGATGAAAATGATATTTCTGGAGAAATACTGAATCGACTAAAAGAAAAATTTCAGAATGGAGAATATAATTAATTTTTTGATGACTCTGAAATGAATTGTTTTTGGAAATGTATTGAGTAGATCAGGTGTTTTTTTCTACATTATTTTTTATGGTCTGTTTTAGGCGTATAGGCCATCAGTTTCTGATGGTGTTTTTTTAGATTAGACAGATTTCGATCAGGTAAACGAGCCAGATTGGCTCGGAAATTCCGATCAGGTGTTTTTTTCAGGTTATTTTTTTATGGTCTTTTTTAGGCGTATAGGCCATGCTATTAGCATGGTGTACTTTCAAATTGTACAAAAATAGATCATGTACAAAGTAATCAAAGACAAAATAGATTAAGAATTTAAAATAAAGTTTTATTTTGCACAATAGATTTTCTAATGCTTACCATCACTACTATCATTACCTTTAAAATTCTCAGTAAGCATAGTAATGATAGTAAGGATCATTATTAGTCTAGATGAAATTTTTCAAGTGTGTCCTGTGAATTTTTTCTCTTGATTGCAATTATTGTATTGTTCTTCTTGAATTTTCCATCATTTTTACTGTGTGTTTCAAAAGAAACAGATATTTTTGCAGCATCTAGTATTGGTTTAATTTTTAGCACATGTGATACCAGCTTGTTTGGATGTTTTGGGAAAGTGCTAAATTTGGAGCGTGTATCAAAACCTTTGTCTGTTGCAAATTCTTTTAGTCCAAAATGAAAATCACTAACAGACACAAGATATGTTTCATCTTCTTTCAGTATTCTTGAGCCCTTTGAGTGTGTTATTTCCTCTGCAATTATTTTTTCTAGATATTCCACAATAGGATGAGAATCTCCTGCTGAAAGATAGTTGTCCTCCAGATTTTTGTTATAAGACTCTACAAATTTGAAGGGCTCATATCCTAATGCCCTTGAGATGCATTCTCCCCAAATTGTAAAATCAGACATTCTTTCAGGATTTTTAATCTCTTTTTCTACAGTATCGTATAGATTCATGGCTTTTTGTAATGTTTTGAATATTTGCCCGAGTATATCTGGGAGCAACACCTCCAGTTTTGAGGCAAGTTCTCTTTCTGTGATTCTATCCTGTTTTGCTACTCCTTTTTGTCGATAGAATATACTTCTCTGAATCAGATCTGATTGCTCAATTGTTGGTGCAATTCCATTTAGTATCATTTTACGCCTAAAATTCAGAATAATTTCATCTGAATCCAGGTAAAGCTTTCTCTTTGTGTATGATTGACCTGTAACGAATCTACATAGATTATCTGCTATTTTCTGAGGTATTCCTGTAATGTTGTCAAATGCTGACAGATGTCTATTATGAACATGAATATTTAGATCATCTGCTTTATAGCTAAACGGGCTAACATTGGCCTCTATTCTCTTACCGTCAGGATCCACAATTAATTTTACAATATAGGAAATTGTGGTTTTCAAGCTTCCAGCTGCTCCTAGTAAAATCATTATTGGGATTGAACAGGACTCTAGAAAAAATGAGACAGTATGAACTGAAAACAATATTGGATCCTGTATGTGTAGTATCCTTGTTATCTTTCCTAATGCATCAGTGTCAGTGTCAAGATTAGGAAAAAATTGTCTTGCATTGTGTTGGCTTCTAATCATAATGGGTGTAGTGTCATCAAGATCAATTGTTGTTATAGAATCTTTTGTAATTTTGACTGCCCTCCAATCAGGAGTACATAGATCATAAAAAATTGCATCATCAGTCTGGACAATTCTGTTGTAAACTTTTGCTCTAGTGGATTCATTAAATCTGGCTTGTGCTTTTACCATTGTTAATGCTTGTTTATAATATTCATTAGAAACAATTTTTTCTGTTTCATCAAAGAATATTTTTTTTAACCATTGTTGTGTTTTGGTGGAATCAACATTTAGAGATTCATAGTGATCATTATTTTTTATTACTACATAGACTTCTGATTCATTTTCTTCAGATACTACAACTTTTTTTATTTTTGTTTTTACTAGATTGTAAAGCTGCACTGCAATTTTTTCTTCTGATTCATCTCTTGATTCTGTATTTTTGCTGTGATAATTCAGGCAATCATCAATAATTTTCGAGAGCTCTTCTTCTGATAATGGAGGACTCAATGATTTGTTCCAGGTTTGCATCTCTAATTGTACAGCATTTTTGTCCAACTCTTTTGTAAACAGCAGAAAATTGCAGTATTTTAGGGCAGAATTATGACGGTCTCCTTCTTGAATACCTCCTTTTATGACATCCTTAGCAGGTTTTGTAATTTCAGGCTGAAATCCCAGTTTTTCTAGTTTTTCTATGATTTTGGCAAAATCTATCTCCTGAATTGTTTGAACAGAAGAGATTATCTCGTATTTTGTGCCTGTTTCTGGATGAATTGACGATGCTGCAACTACGTATGTTCCTGAGCTTTGAACATCAATGTGCTGTCCTTTTTTGTTTGTCAGTCTTAGTATGTTTGGTAGTTTTCCTGGAATTCTCAGATAGATGTGAAATCCTTTCTTGCCTGTTTTTACAACAAGTGTTGAATCAAGATATTCACGGAACTCATCTAACAGTTCCGGAGAATCAAGATCAACTACAACAAGATTACCACTGGTAATGCCGCATACTATTCCAAAGTTGCACTCAGGTGTAAAATTGCCAAAATACTTTTCTGTCTGATATTTTTTCCAGTCAGTTACAGGAATTTTGCTTTTTTGTTGCAATGGAATTACATTCAATCCGAGTTTGTGGTATAGATCCAGCTCGTTCATTATATTGATCTCCATTGGGATAAATCTAGCAACATATTCCATTCAATTGCAGTTGTAATTGCTCTAGTAACATGAAGAACATTATCTCTTGTAATGCCAGTTACTATCTCATCTTCTCTGTTATGTTCTCGTGTCAGATGGTACTTTAACGCATAACTTGAACTGAATGTTTTGCTACCATTACGATTTAACACAGTACAAATTGGACATGTCTGTTTACATGGTTTGAAATCGGGTCGATGATGTGTTTTATAACGATCTGCTGCACTAGACATGTTTGTCCTCCTTTACCGGAGTTCGTTTAGTTTTGTTAGGACTAATTATCTTTGGTCCTAGCAGACAATATCTTTCATCTTGGTCAATGATGACTTCAAATGTAGGAGAATCTCCAAGGAATTTTCTCCATTCTTCAGTAATTGCAAAAAGAGTTTTTCCTTGTGTGGAAAACGAGGAAATTTTTCCCAATTTGATTGTCTTCAACTAGTTTTTCACCTCACTTTGTTTCATCCCCAACAAGATCATGTCACAGTAGTAGCGTGATCTTGGGATTCTTCCTCTCTGATTTTCCAATGTTGTAAAAAGACTCTTGGAAATGGAGATTCCTATTGTTGTTGTGTTTGTTGTTTGTTTTTTTGTCATTTCTGAAAATTATCATAATTCTTATAATATATCCAAAATGTAGTTTTAATAGAATGGATATATTAAAACCAGGCACAAAATATCATAAAATGAGTCAATTACAGAAAGAAATTCTAATAGAATTATGTAAAGAAGATCTGTCACAAACATCCTTAGTAAAACGATTAGATAGATTTTATCCAAACATCAATGATGCTGTAAAAATTCTATTTAAGAAAAATTATATTAAAGAAACAAGATCGAAAAAAGGTATAGGAAAGCCTGAAAGATTTTATGCACCAAACACTAAAAAAATTGGTAAAATTCTTGAAGAAGATTTTGGATTAGAAGGTTTTTGGGAGTTAGTTTTTTTATTTGCAGAAAACAATACAGAAAATTCTAGTTCTGTCATTGATAAGATTTTTGAAAATCATCAAAAAAAATATTTTGGATCTTCAAAGGATTTGATAGTGCCATTATTTGATAAAGTGATCAGTGATAGTAACAATATCAAAAAATATTCAGAGGAATATAATATCACCATAAAAATTCTAAAAATGTTAGCAAATGAGAAACTAAATTCAAAACAAATTACAAAAAAACTAAATGTTCCAAAATCAAAAATTACAAGATACTATAACAAAAATGGTAAAAATCCAGGATGGATAAATATTATGATCAGTGTATTATTAATTGAGAAAGTTTCAACATGCAGTTCAAGATATAGACTAACCAATTTGGGAATAGTTTTTCTTTTTGATGGATTGTATCATGAAATTACAAACAAATCAATAAAAGAATTTGAGTTGGATATGATCATTGATGTCATTAAATCTAAATATGAAAGTCATTATCCAGTTATTTTAAAAAATTGGGAAGTTCTTAAGAAGATTCTCGGGAATAGAAAATTGATATATCTCTTTCGGCAAATACTGAATTTTGAGGATCTTTTATCAACAAGAATGCAAAATGGTGGATTATACGAGTTTTTCAATACGTTATATTCTATGAGAAAGACATACATAAAAAAATTAGAAAATGAATTACAAGTAGGCAAAAAAACATGGGAAAAGTTTTCTTCAAAGTATTTTGAGTCTGAAAAAGTAGACAGTTTGATTAATGATGCAATTTTAAGACGTTCTAATGTTAAAATAAAATCTAAAGAATCTGACAAATGGAATAATATTTTGGACAAAATTGTCGATCTTATAATTGAGGCTTCCTCTTTTGATATTGTTCAAAAACAACATCCTGATAGAGAGATACAAGAAGATGAGTGCAGAATACAGGTAAGAAGTGAAAATTGGGTGAATCTGATCACCATGCAGTTTTTTACTTTAGTTCGTTATAATGTGAAAATTAAATTGGATTTACTATTGTTCCAAAAGTCACATCAAAAGGAAGATTCGGATATGAGTACTGAGATACATGACATTAAGAAGAATTGGGATTTGTTTTTAGAAAACAACAAGGATTACTTGGAATTATACAAGCATCAAATTTCTCAAATTATGTCATTTGAAAACAAAAATATCAGATTAATAGAGAAATTGGGTGAATTCTCAATAGAATCACATGATATGATGGAGCAGGATTATGATTTACTTAGTCAAATAATACAAAAGTGATTCAGATTTCTAACATTGTTAGATGTTATGAATAATTTTGTTTGTTCAGTCTTTACTAGTATATTCTATGATTTGATGTAAAAAACTAGTAAAATTAGGAATAAATCATGCAATTAATTTCTTGAATCGATCTGTTTTTCTTATATTTTTAAAAATTGGTTCTGTTTTGATTTCTTGCTTATATTCAGGATTAAGAGAAATTGCTACAGATAATGCATTTAACGATGCATTAATTTTCTTCATTTGAGATAAAATTGCGGCTTTGTTTATCCATCCAACAAAGGAAGTTTCATCTAATTCTATTAAACGATCAACATATTCTATACTTGCCTTGTAATTTTTCATCATGTTTAACGTAATTACAATATTCAAAAGAACAACAGCATCTTTCGAATTTAATTTCTCTGCTTTTTTGAGCCACAATAATGATTTCTTATATTCACGTTGTTTTCCATATGAGATTCCTAGATTAGTTAGTGTCTCAGAATTTGTTTGATGTTTAGCAGCTTGTTTAAAGTAGCCTAAAGATTCTTTGTTACGACCTGATTCTTCAAGAGAAATTCCTAATTTTGTTAGCATAGAAACATCATTAGGTTCAAACTCAAGAAATTTTTTTATTTTTGGAATACATTCGGAATATTTTTTTAATTCAAATAATGCCAAACTAAGATTGTAAAATTTGTTTGCTGTAGGAAGAATGTCTATAGATTTTTGTAAAAATGGAAGTGCCTCTTCAGGTTTCCCTTTATTTCCTAAAATCATACCTTTATGATGTAATGCATTTGAATCATCTGGGTTTAATGCAAGTGCATGTTCAAAAGCATTTTCTGCAAGTTTACAATTTTTTAATGAATCATGTACTCGTCCTTGCAATGACCAATATTTTGAATTTTTTGGGTCTAAAGTGGTTGAACGTTTTAGTGCAATGATAGATTGTTTAAATTGAGATTTTAATGCAAGGATAAATCCTTTATTGTAATAGGAATTAGCATGTTTTGGATTTAATTTAATAGATTTTTCAAAAGAACGTAACGAAGAATTAAGTTTATCCAGATTAAGCAGTGTGAGACCTTTTGAATGCCATGCTTCCCAGTATTTAGAATCATATTTAATTGCATTATCAAAATCATGAAGAGCTTGCTTGTAATTTTTTTGCACTGCAAATAAAATTCCTCTTTGATGATAAATAGATGAAGATTTTGTATTTAGTTTGAGAGATTTGTTAAAACAATTTAGAGCCATTTTAAATTTATTTTGTTGAAGAAAAATAATTCCAAGATTACCCCAACCTTTATAATTTTCAGGGTATTTTTTTGTAATTTTTTGATAAATGGGTAAAGCTTTTGCGTAATCATTTTTTTGCATATGCTTGTATGCATTTGATAATAATTGTGTAATTTCTGATTTATTTTTTGGTTTTGTCAAATCATTCTCATAATATTTAATTAACAATCATCAATCCAGGTAGCGGAATTTCATTCTGATGATAATTAGGATGTGGATGAGAGTAAATATCACGTGGAATTGTTTCAACACGAACAAAAGCTAAAAGTGATTGAAGAGCAATAGTACGATTTAAACTTGAACGTTGTGTGTGTTTATTTTTTTGTTTAGGTTTAATTTTTTGAGTTTTTGGCATTGGTAATTGTTTCAAATTTTTAATAGTGTTTTGAGTAACTGGTAATGAAACAGTATCATCGTTACTAATGTATCCAATTTCTTTTAACAAATCTAATGTTGAATCAACAGCGGTGATTTTTTTAGCAATATCTTTTAATGCCTTGCTAATAGTTGGGGGTGTAACACCTAATTGCTTAGCAATGTTGACATTAGATACGCCTTTTGCACGTTCTTTTAAAATAAATTCTTGTCTGTCAGAAAATCCATCCATCATAAATCACGTTAACCTGTTTTAGCTATCATTATTAAAAGCCTTGCTGTCAAGTTCTTTATAAAATTTGTTGAAAATATAAAAGTTAGATAATTTCAGTTGGGTATTCCCTCTTAAGCATTTCCAAAATCTTAGAAACGATTCTTCTAGCTAAAATATTGTCATTGTATTGTTTTGGGAAATCTGGGAAAAATGCACCATCTTTAGCAGTAACAAAAAAACTGACAATATTTCGGTTAAGTTTTAGGACCTCCCAAAAAGCTGCATGTATTACAGAAGAATTATCAGGGTTACCAGAAATTTCAGCATATGATCCAACAATGTAAAGGTAAGAATTTTTTAGTTTTTCTTTATGGCTATCAATAAATTTGTCTATTCCATCAATTTCGAATAATTTCTCTATAGGATCATTAGACACTCTTTAGCGAAGTATTATTTTCTTAAAAGTTTACCGTTTATAGATCAAAATTCCAATATATGCTAATGGAGTAACAAGTAAAGAACCCATACTAATAGGTAGTAAAAAGTTCTCAGAATTAATGGATAAATAATTTATGGTCAATAAAGCAGATGATGCAATAATAATAATTGGAATGGAGAGAATAATCACAAGTACTCTAAACGGATTAGCTTTTTCCATATCACCAGCAGCTTGATATTTTAAATAAAATCCAAGTATGAAAGCGCCACTTGCTGAAAGTAATGCCATAGCTGAAATACTAAATCCCAAAATTATGTAATCCACATATTAAAAAAATCATACATGATTATAAACAATCATCACAATATAGGAAATTTTGAGTAACCATATGGTAATGATTTAAAAAGAAAATATTGACTTTTGATCAATTTCATAAATCCAAATTACAATTCATACAATACATTTGTCCATCTGATGTCGTATCCCTCATTTTCTTGGGATGCTTACAATTAGTATGGAGTTCCTTTTGAATAACCTCTAAAATTCGGATATTTTGATCTAAAAGACCTGCATATGTTTGAACTAAACTATGAAATGCATCATGTTCAGAGTTCCATTTCTTTGAAGGGTCAAGCATTCCATCTCGTAACATAATGTCTCCTTGCAATAATAATTCTAACAAATGAACTGCCTTTTTTGATACCATTAGTCTGAGACATATTACGCTCATGCCAAAAATACACTGGTCAATTTACTCAGGCTCCATCTAACCTCAAATGTGACTGAAAAAAGTGGTTATCCTAAAAAAATACCATGGTCAATTAACTATATTAGAACACAAAACGTACCAAAATCATGAGTCCTGGAATTGGATTAATGAAAAGAAGACTAGAAAAAGAAAAAGATGCAATTGTTCTTGCAGTATCAGGCATTGCAAAAAAATATGATGTAAAACCAGATATTATCAAAACTTTGGAGACAAAATATCATGATGATGCAGGTGATTGGTATGTTGCATTAGGATGGGATGAAAAAAAGGCAATTATTCAAATGGATTCAGTGTTGGGAACAATAACTGAAATTAAAGAAATTTAATTATACAATTGTATTGAAAAAATGATATGACTGGCGCAATTGTTCTTGGTGGTTCTAGGGGAATTGGTAAAGCAATTTCTGATTCACTCAAATCAATTGAAATTGATGTTTTTACAGCATCAAAAAAGGATATCGATACATCAGATTTGAATAGTGTAAAAAAATTTGTAGAAAATCATGCTAGTACAGATATTTTAATTCTTAATACAGGGGGTCCCGCACCAAAACAATTCTTTGATATTACTGAAGATGATTGGAAATTATACCACAATCAATTATTTTTAGGATTTTGTACTATATTACAAAATATGAAAATTAATGATGGAGGATACATCTTTTTGATTAGCTCAAATGTGATTAAAGAGCCAAATCCAAAATTAATAATTTCATCAGCATATCGTGCAGCGTTTAGTGAAGTTTTTAAAATATTAAGCAAAGATTATGCTCAAAAAAACATTAGTTGTATTAACATTGCACCAGGTCCAATCAATACAGATCGAACAAAAGAACTGATAGAAAATATTCAAGAATATGAAAAATCTCTACCTATGAAGAGATTAGGTGAGCCTGGAGAGATTGGAAATTTTGTTAAAGCAATAATTGAAAATAAAGTAAAATATCTAACAGGTGTTACAATAAACTTTGATGGTGCAAATTCAAACTATATTTTTTAAAATTATTTTTTAAATTCTACATTTGGAGTATCTGGTTGTCCTGCAATTGCAATTAACCCACCATCACGTAGTTGTTGTAGTAATTGCATAACTTCTTTTTCCACTTGTTTTCTTTGCAATCCTGTCTGTTGAGCAAAAACTTCTACAAGTTCTGTAACTTTTCTTTGTCCGTTACACGATTTCCAAAAATCAACAATTGCTTGATTAACCATAAATCCTTGATCATGTTCATTTGCCAACACCATAGAACCATCTTCTTGTTGAACTAGTTTTCCAACACCTTGAGGTAAAGCAGTTTCATAATTAATTGGTGCAGGTGTGCTCATAGCTGCACCCATATTTTTAATTTTTAATTTACCTTCTTCAGTCATTTTATCCATTGACCATGCAGGTTCCCACACAATGTCTATTTTGACATTATTTACTCCTGGAACTTTTTTGGCAAATCTAGTTGCATCTTCAACCAAAGTTTCATGGAGTGGACAACCTTGTGTAGTCATTGTCATTTTGATATTAACATCATTATTTTCTGCAACATCAATTCCATAAATTAATCCCATTTCTACAATATTTAGAGGAACTTCAGGATCCATACACTGCTTTAATGATTCTTCAATTGCTTGTGCAGAAACTGTACTCATATTGATATGAAGAATTTGAAAAACAATAAAAACTTTCTATTAATTAGCTTCAATTAATCATTTTATTCAAAATAATTAGAATTTGTATTAATTAGAATTGGAAAAATATGATTATATACTAAAATTGAATTTTTTAATAATATGAATATTGATGTTTTTGTATTAGCTAGATTAGGTAGTTCAAGATTACCAAAAAAACATTTTAAAGAAATTGCAGGTAAACCAGCAATTCATCATTTAATTCATAGAATTAAAAAAGCAAAAGAAATCAGAAAAATAATTGTTTGTACTACAAATTTAAAATTAGATGATGAATTAGTGAATTATCTAAAAAAAGAAGAGATAGAAGTATTTAGAGGTGACAAAAACGATATTGTTAAACGACTTTTAGATGCTGCTAAATTTTATCATACAGATGTAATCATTGATGTAGAAGGCGATAAAATCTATACAGATCCAAAATATATAGACATAATTTCAAAAGAATTTCAGAAATTTCAAATTGATTATGTTACAGGAAATGATTCGATAACAAAATTTAATCCAAGTCATGGAATTCATGGAATAATTCCAGCAGGATTCAGTGTAGATGCAATCAAAAAAATGTGTAACCTTAAAAATACAAATGACACAGAAACTGGATATAGAGAATATTTTTTGGGAAATGAATTTAAAGTAAAATATTTAGTTCCACAATGTATCAAAAAATTTCCAAAAAATTTAAGATTATTTTTAGATTATCCTGAAGATTTGGAAATGGCAAGAGAAATTTTTCAAAAATTAGGGAATGATTTTAATGTTAATTCTCTATTGAATTATATTAAAAAAAATCAAGAATTATTAGAAATTATTAAACCTGTTGTAAAACGTTGGTCAGAAAATTATCAGAGTGAAAAAACTAATTTTAGATAATTAATTAACATCTAAAATAGTAAATAAAATTTAGAGGAAAATTATATTTCTATCATTTTTTTATTACTAATAGGATGACCAATATGTGCATCATTAATTATTTCTCCATATTGAGGAGGACGATACAAATTATCAAGATTTTGTATTTGAAAATTTTTTAAAAGTTCGTTTTTACAAAAAAATGCATTTACGCCGTTGCTATCACATCCAACTAGGGTGTAACCCTTATCTAAACCCAAATTTTTTAATGCTAAAATACTGGCACCAAAATAATTTGTACCATCCCAAACAGCTTCAGAATCATATGGAACTACTTTGCTTTCAGTAGGTGATATAGAAGAATTATACTCAATTATTACTACTCGGGGACAATAATTAACAATTGATTTCCATACCCAATAATCGTTATAATCTATATCAATAGATAATAAATCAAAAGATTTTGGGACATCATATTTTGTAAATAATTGTTGAATATTTTCAGATGTTATTCGTTCATTTTTTATATCAAGTTGAAAAGATTTAGTTCGATTTTTTCTATTAATAATTTTTTTTAAAAATGATATATCTTTTTTCACATTTTTTTTTAATCCAAGTTTTCTATTTGACCATACTTTTTTTACTACATTAGATAACTGGATATTTTGATCAGAACCATAATCCATCATTAGGCCTCTCCAACCTTCTTTTTCTAAAAGATTTACAGTGTTACTTTCAAAACCATCTCCAACACCAAATTCTACAGAAAATTTGTTTGTAGTACCTATCTTTGAAAAAATATATTCTATAATTCCATCTTCACCATTTTGAGAATAAATTTTCTTTTCATGTTGATTTATGTTAAATTCATTTTCTACAGTCATGATTATATTCAAAAGTACAGTCTAATAAAAAAATTAGTCAAAGAATTTTTTTATTGATTCATTAAATGGGTGTTTAGCTATACCTTTCTCTGTAATTATTCCTGAAATGAGTTCAGGTGGAGTCATATCAAAGGCAGGATTTATGACAGTAATGTCATCAGGTGCTGTTTTTTTTTCACCAATTCCTGTCACTTCATTTCCTTTTCGCATCTCAATGATTACATCCTCAGCTTTGGTTTCCATATCAATTGTAGACAATGGTGCTGCTACATAAAATGGAATTCCATGCTGTTTTGCCATAGTTGCTACTTGATATGTTCCAATTTTATTAAATACATGACCAGTCTTTACAATTCTATCAGCTCCAACCACAACTTTGTTTACAAGTCCATTTGCCATACTATACCCTACTGCAGTGTCAGGAATTAGACTAACATCAAAGCCATCATGTTTTAGCTCAAAAGCAGTTAATCGTGAACCTTGTTGAATAGGTCGTGTTTCAGTTGCAATTACTTTGACATTTTTTCCATTCTCTCTAGTTGCACGAATTACACCTAACGCTGTCCCATATGCTACAGTAGCTAATGCACCTGCATTACAATGAGTCATTATGGTGTCATTATCATCAAAAAGCACAGAACCATTCTGTCCCATTATTTTGTTTATTTCAATATCTTCATCTGCCATTTTTTTGGCTTTAGAAATCACTAATTCTTTAATTTGTTCTATTGAATCTCCAGATTTTGCAACATTCATAATTTTTTCTAATCCCCAACCTAAGTTTACTGCAGTAGGTCTAGTTGCAAAGAGAATTTTTCTTGCATTCTCTAAATCAAATAACAATTCATCTTTAGTAGTTGATTTACTTTGCAATACAGATAATGCCAATCCAAATGCTCCTGAAACTCCAATCGCTGGAGCACCTCTTACCACTAGAGTTTTGATAGCATTTGCTACTTGATTAAAATCATCATATTCTACAAAAACAAGTTCATTAGGTAACTTGGTCTGATCAATCATTACAACTTTATTATTTTTCCATTCTACTGTTCTTAAAGAAGAATTATTTGCGATAGCATTCATTAAAATAAACTATTTTTGCTCCATATTTAAAATAACTAAATATTTTCAGAATAAAATTTAAAATATTCTATTTATAATTCGTCAATTCCTAATTCTTCATCTTTGTTTTCAGATCTATATATCATAAAAGAACCTTTAGCACCAGATTTCAATACAAATTCTTCAAATTCTTTAGGAGTCAGTTCTCGTTTGAATTCAGTTTTTGGGGTTTCATCAGGAATTAAATCAGATTGAATTTTTTTAAAATTGGTTTTCAATTAATTGGATGACATCAACCACATATTTACATATTATTATTTGATTTATCATTTATTGAATAAATGATTTTGTGAATTAATTATTTGTGACTACTTGTAAATTATCTAATTGAAATTTAGCAGTACAAACACTACAATAATGATTCCATTTTTCAGAGTGTTTCCAATATTCTTTTCCAGTTTCATCATATCTTTGATGTGCCCATTGAAGAAGTCGTTTTGTATCCTTTGCATACATCAAACGTTTAATTGCATACAATTCAGGGATTGAAAAATATTCACTTATTGTTGCTGTATATTCAGTGGCATCTCCACATTCAGACATGAATTTATCTAAAGCATCTAGTTTCCAAGTTTTAACAGTTTCATCATCAACTTGATGTTCTCCATTATTTACAAAAGATAATCTAGAATCATATTGTTCTAAAATTCGATCTTTGTTATTATAAAAAATAGGACTGCCAACATAAGGTGTACAAATAAAGGGATCAACAGTAGCGCCATTTTGAATCCAGAAATCAACGGATTCCATTAGATCATCAATATTTTCATGTTGATTGCCAATCATAAAAGTTGAAAGAGGTGTAAGGCTAGATTTTTTGATTGTGTCTAGTGTTTTTTGAAGATGTGCACGAACTTGACCTTTTTGAATATCTTCTTTTAACACTTTGTCAGATGCTGATTCAAATCCAAATGAAATATAGCTACATCCTGCATTTCTCATAGTTGAAACGAGACTAGGATTTGTTGCAACACTAGGTGCATCGCCTAGCGTACCCCATTTGATTTCTTTATGTAATCCTTCATCTACATATAGTTTACAAAATTCCTCAGTCCATTTTTTATTACTTGTCATATTTTCATCCACAATCGTTATAAAATCAATATCCAATTTTTCTTTCATTAATTTAACATTATCAATACAAAATTTAGGAGTAGGCCATCTTGCTGGAAGTTGAAAAGTATTATTTTCTTTATCAGATATTCTAACTAATTTTTCTCCTTTCCTTCTATCACCATCTCCATAAATATTTTGTAAATCAATTCTTGACATACCATTATGTGAACAAAAAGTACATCCCCTTGGACATCCCCTTTCCCAAACAACAGAAGCTCTTCTTTTAGAATTATATGATTCTAATGAAAAATGTAATCCAGAATTTTGAAAGTAAATATCTGTCTCAAATAGATCATATGCAGGATAAGGAACAGTATCAAGATCATCAATAAGGGCTCTAGGTTGAGTAAAAATACAAGAATCATTATTTCTTATACACAAACCATTCACTTTCTCAAAATCTTTAGAATTATTTTCTAGTTCATCATAAAGTTCAGAAAATGTTGTTTCTCCTTCTCCAATTACTATAAGATCTAATTCTGGAACTAATTTTAAAATTTCATCAGGATTATACGAACTCCATCCTCCACCTCCAACAAATAATGCATTTGGAGCACAACGTCGAATAAGAGGAGCAAGTTGTTTTATTCTCGAATATGTTGTAGTTAATCCTCCAATTCCAACAAAATCCCAATTTTCAGCATTAATTTCTTCTTCTATTACTTTTGTAGGAACTTGTTTTCCGCCGAATTTCATTCTTAATGCATTAAGATCAAGAATTCCTACTTGTCCATTTTTTTGTTGGACAATAGATGCTAAAATTCCTGCCCAAAATGGAAAATATTGAGGACCACTATCAAGTCTAATTTCAGGAACTACAAATAATACTTTCAATACAATGAATATCAAAAATTAATATATTTAAACCGATACTGTTTTCAGTTTTTTTTAGGAAAAAATTCAGTTAGAAAAGTCCTAAATTTCATTAATTTCAATCTATTTCCAAATAATGAGCCACCTTCAGTGGCATTAATTGTTTGAAGCCATGAGGGGGATCTTGAGATAAATTCCAATAATGCTTCTCTATAATATTGAAAAATTGGATCCAATATACAATATTCTTTTAATTCAGGATTATAGATTTTTGGGAATAGTCTCTCAAAAGAAGAACTATTTTCATCATAAGAATGAGCAAAATCAACACCATGTTTTGTAATTGTATCCATTGGAGTATTTTCATTCCACCCATGATTCATACCCAATAAAACAATTTTTGTACATTTTAGTATTTTCCAAGATACAAACCAACTAGAAGTTCCAACATTACCACCAGTTTGAATAGCAGGTAATCCATTTGTATGCGTTTTTGAGCGAACTATTATTGAAGAAATATAATTAAATGATTTTTTCCCATCATTTAAATCAAATAAAGAATGCATCCAATGAATTTTAATTCCAGATTTTCTTGCTTGATCAACGGTAATAGGATTCGAAATGGTTGTAAATATCCCTTTAATTTTAGAACCAAATTCAGAAACTAAAGGATGATCAAATAATTTTGCGGTATGTTTTCCAGGATCAATATTTACAACATAAAAATTTGGAAATTTATCAGGAGTAACACCAGCTTTTAAGGTATCAATTAATTTTCCATCACAACAAACTATTGAACCAGAAAAATTACTTTTTGATAAAAGTTCTAAATGTTTATGATCATTAATGGATGGTCCTTTACCAATAACAATAGCAGTATCATTTTGTTTTGAAATAAATTCAGATAAAACTTTGCAAGAATTTTCATTCCAAATATGATTTAAATTAAGTGAGAAATTTTTTATCCAAGCATCATAATCCTCATATTGAATATTCATCATAGATTTTTCTATAGGATCAAGTGATTTTTCATCAAAATTAGTCAATAAATCCAAAAAAAAATACTTGATAATATATGTTTAAAATTTAGTTAGTTAAAATTGATAAATGTAAAATTATTAGTTTTTAAAATTGAGAGTAAATTGTAGGAGTATAATTTAGATAGATATTTTATTGCACATATTAAATTTAAATTATTGAAATATTCAGATTTAGGAAAAATTGATACTAAAAAGATGTACGAAATATATGATGATTGGCCAAATATTGCAAAAACATTCTATGAAAAAGATCTTGAAAAAATAAGAGTTTCAGGAATTAATCATATTATTTTTTCTGGAATGGGAGGATCAGGTGCATTAGGGGATATTTTTTCAGCAATTTTGTCAAAAACTGATATTCATGTTTGTGTGGTAAAAGGATATCATCTACCAAAAACTGTTAATTCAAATACATTAGTGGTGGCCATCAGTATTTCAGGAAATACTGATGAAACAATAAGAGTTTTAGAATCTGCAAATCAACAAAACTGTAAATTAATTGCATTTAGCTCAGGAGGTAAAATGGAAAAATTTTGTAAATATAATAAAATTGAGTTTAGAAAAATTAAACAATTCCATTCACCAAGAGCATCATTTACATCTTTTTTATATTCAATTTTGAACATATTATCCCCAATCATTCCGATCCAAAAGGAAGATGTATGTGAATCAATAAAAAACTTGCAGCAATTACAAAAAGAAATTTCTTCGCAGAACATTTCTGAAAATAACCCATCTTTATCTTTAGCAAAATGGATTAAAAATACACCATTGATCTATTATCCATGGGGATTACAATCAGCTGCTATAAGATTTAAAAATTCTCTTCAAGAGAATTCTAAAACACATGTAATTATTGAAGATGTAGTAGAATCATGTCATAATGGGATTGTTGCATGGGAAAAACAATCAAATATTCAACCAATAATGATTAAAGGGGTAGATGATCACTTTAAAACAAAAGAAAAATGGAAAATTCTTGGTGAATATTTTCAACAAAACAAGATTGAGTATAAAGAAATAATTTCAGTTAAGGGGAACATACTATCAAAAATTATTAGTTTAATTTACTTATTAGATTATACTACAATATACAAATCTATTCTAGAAAACATAGATCCATCACCAGTAAAATCTATTGATTATATTAAAGATAAAACAAATGTTAGATAGAAAATAATAGTTATTTTTTTAACAATAAAGATTAACTAACATATATCTCACTTAGTTTTACTAAATTATTATGAAAATTTTGGTTACAGGTGGAGCAGGTTTTATTGGAAGTTATCTAGTAAATTCTCTACTAAAAAATGGGAATATAATTACCATCTTTGATAATTTTTCAAATTCGGATAAAAAATTAATTTCATCTTTTATTGAAAAAGGAATTAAGGTAATTGAAGGTGATATTACCCAATTAGAAGAAATTACAAAAGCTATGAAAAATCATCAAACTGTAATTCATTTAGCTGCAAAAATATCAGTAGAAGATTCCATAAAAAATCCTTCTGAAACTTTTCAAATTAATGTAGATGGAACAAAAAATGTCCTTTCTGCATGTGAAAAAAATCACGTGAAAAAACTAATAGTTGCATCATCTGCTGCAGTATATGGAGAAGGTAATCCAAATTCTAAATTAACCGAAAAATCAGAAACCAATCCAATCTCACCTTATGGAAAAAGTAAAATTATGATGGAAGAAGTAATTAAAAAAAATGCATTAAAATATAATATTGAATATATTGTTTTAAGGTTTTTTAATATTTATGGAGTTGGACAATCATCTGAATATGCAGGAGTAATAACTAAATTTTTAGAGAAAATTCAAAATGGAAAAAATTTAATGGTATTTGGAGATGGTATGCAAACAAGAGATTTTGTGTCTATTCAAGATGTAATTAATTCAATACTTGGTGTTCTATCATACAATAATCATGGAATATTCAATATTGCATCAGGTATAACAATCACAATAAAAGAATTAGCAGAAATGATGATTTCATCATCTAAAAAGAATTTAGAAATTAATTATTTTCCTCAAAAAAATGGAGATATCAAACATAGTGAAGCAAACATTTCCTTGGCAAAAGAAAAATTTGATTTTGTTCCAAAAATAAATTTAAAAGAAGGAATTAGAGATTTATTCAATTAAATTTAATATATTTTTATAATTTTTAATTCAGTTTTATATATGAAGACAAAAAAGGTGAATTAACAATATGGAAAAAACAGAAGTAACTACAGTTAAAGCAAAACCAGACATCAATGTATCTATAAGAAATTCAGTAAATCCAGAAAAATATGATGAATACAGAGAACAATGGGAAGATGCTACAAATTTAGATCTAGTGACAGATTTTCCACTACAAATAGATTTTGAACTAAATTATTCATGTAATTTTACATGTCCTATGTGTACATGGAATAGTGAATCAACTGAAGGAAAAGGAAAACAAACATGGTTTGATTTTGAAGTCTTCAAAGAAGTTATTGATGAGGGTGTTTCTAAAGGCCTTAAATCAATTCGACTAAATTACATTAATGAGCCTCTAATTAGAAAAGACATTACAAAATTTATTTCATATGCTCGAAAGGCTGGAATTTTAGATATTTACTTTAGTACTAATGGTTCATTATTGACAGATGAAATAATTAGAAATTTAATTGATTCAGGATTATTTAGATTACAAGTTTCATTAGATGCAGTTACAAAAGAAACTTATGAAAAAATTAGAACAGGTGGAAATTATGATGATGTAATAAAAAAAGTTTTAAGATTCTTAGAAATCAGAGATGAATTAAATGTAAAATTACCAACATTAAGAGTTAATTTTGTTAAAACAGATGTAAATAAGGATGAGTTAGATGATTTTGTAAAATTTTGGGAAGATAAAGCAGATTCAATAGGAATACAAGATCTTGTAGGAATTATGAATGGATTTGGGAAAAAATCTGATGATGAAGTAGAAAATACAAAACTTACAGGAAAATTTAGATGTGCTCAACCATTTCAGCGAGTAACACTAAGGTATAATGGAACAATTTTACCGTGTTGCACGTTTTATGCTGCAGAAATGCCAATTGGTCAATTAAAGACAAATATTAAAACAGAATTTTCGAATATCGATAACATTGGACTTTTAGATAAATCTTTAAAATCAAAATTAATCATTGGGACAATTCAAGATATTTGGAAAAGTGAACAGATGAAATTCATTAGAGACATTCATAAAAAAGGTGAATTTTGGAAACATCCAATATGTAAAACATGTGTTCTCTCAACATCTCATTTTGATGTAACACAATAATTTTGAATAAAAATTCTAATTCTTAAAAATGAATAAACACAGCAAAAGTTTAGATACATAATTAATGACTGAGGAATATGAAAAAATTTCGATTTGAAGATATGAAAAGAGGTTGGTTTATAGGAGATTTTGAGCCTGCTGCATTTAAAACAAAAAATTTTGAGGTGGCCGTAGGGCATCACAAAAAAGGTGAAATTTGGGATAAACACTATCACAAATTAGCTACTGAAATAACGTTAATTTTGGAAGGGAAAGTTAAGATGAATGATACCATTTTTGTAAAGGGTGATATTTTTATCATTGATCCTAATGAAGTTGTGGCACCAGTATTTCTTGAAGAGACAGATTATGTTGTTGTAAAAACAATTTCTGATAAAAATGATAAATACATTGTAGAATAATGTTTGAAATTTTTGGGCATCGTGCCATATTTAATGGAATTGAGAATAGTGTCAACTCGTTATCTTATTATAAAAAACTCGGAGTAGGAATTGAATTAGACTTACGATTAGGGAAAAATGGAGTTTATGTTTCACATGATCCTACTAACAATGGGGATTTATTTGAAAAAGTTTGTGAAGTTTGTACAAAATTAAATATTAAAATGGCACTTCATATAAAAGAGAACAATATAGTTCAAAATGTAATAGAATTACTAAAAAAATATTCAATCAACAATTATTTTCTTTTTAACACAGAAAATTTTAATTTTTCAAAAATAGAAAATGATATAGAAATTGCATCATATGTTAATAAAAAACCAGAAAACATATATGAAAAAATTTTTTGGTGTGATGAAATTCAAAGTAAATGGTATTCAAAAGAAATTTTTTCTAAAGTACATAAAAACAATAAAATTATTTATGGAATGTCACTAGAAGTAGTACAAACATGTAATGAAAAAGAAATTATATCAGAATGGAAAAGGCTAATTGGTTTAGGAATAGATGGAATATGTACGAAATATCCAGAAAAATTATTGGAATATGTAAAAGGTGATTTGAATTAACATAGTTATGCCAATGGCAGGTAAAGGGATTAGACTCCAAAAATATGATCCATATCCCAAACCATTAGTAAAAGTATTAGGAAAAACAATAGTTCAATGGTCAATTGAAACTTTAGGTTTAGAAGGAAATTACATTTTTTGTTGTAAAAAAGAACATATAGAAAAATACAAAATTGATAAAATTTTAAGAGAAATTGTTCCTAATTGTAAAATTATTTCAATAGATTATCAAACTAATGGAACAATGCAATCAGTTTTAGAAGCAAGTGATTTAATTAATAACGATGATGAATTAATCATTTCAGATACAGATCATTATCTAAAATGGGATTCTAAGTTTTTCAATGAACAAATCAGAGCAAAAGATACAGATGGGTGTGTGATGGTCTTTCCAGAAAAACATTCATCAAAAAAAATGAGCTATGTTAAACTTAATGATCAAGGATTTGTAATTGAATCAGCAGAAAAACAACCAATAAGCAATATTGCAACTGTTGGATTACATTATTTTAAAAAAGGTTCTGACTTTGTAAAATTTGGTAATGAAATGATTAGGAGAGGAATGGAATACAATAATGAATTTTATATAACACCAATATACAATTTATTTTCAAAATTAAATAAAAAAATTATTTCGTTTCCTGTTGAAAAAATGTGGGCATTAGGTAGTCCTGAAGAAGTAAATTTATTTTTAAAAGAATTTGATTTTGATTCTAAATAATAATAATTATATTAAGATAAATTTTTCAATATTTTCAGATAATTTTTTTACCAATGATTCTAGATTTGATTTTATTTTAAGAATATCATTTTCTTTAAAATTTAACATTCGATATTGTACAAAAATTCTAATTTTTGGTTCAGTTCCAGATGCACGAATTGTGATATGATTTGTTTGTGAATCTAGATAAAATCGAATTCCTTCATCTGGGAAACCTTTCCAGAATTTTGTATCATATCTTCCAGTAGAGAATTTTTCTATTTTTGTAATTTGAATATCACATATTTTCAATGGGTTACCATCTTTGATTTTTTTATTAACCATAGAACAAAAATTTTCTACATTTTTTAAAATTTGTTCTAGATGTAAGTCTCCTTCTATTCCTTCAAAAATACCTTCTTCTGGTAATTCTTTTCTATAGGTTGAAAAAAATCCAATATCATCATCTAAATAAATATTATTTAGAAGATCTGAAATTGAAAGATTTTTTGATTTACCATAAGAAATAATTTCAATTAAGAATGCCAATGCCATTATTCCATCTTTTTCAAGAATATGCATTTTTGATTCGTTTACAGGATTTCCAGATATCCCATATCCACAACTTTCTTCAAACATTCCAATATTGATTTTATTTTCATTCCATTTATTTTGAACAATATCAGTCAAATCACTAAATCCCACTTTCCCATCAATACACTCAACATGATATTTTTTTGAAATATATCGTATCAAATCAGAAGTTACAAAACTTTTTACAACAAATAATTCATCAAAATCAAAAATTTGTAATTTAGGATTTGATGAAAAATTATCTAAAATATACCATAAAAATATAGACCAAACATCATTAGCCTTTAGCAATCTCCATTTTCCATAAATTGATTGTTCATGATTTGACACTTTAACTACTACACCTAATCGATCTGCATCAGGATCAGTATAACTAAGTGCATCTAATTTATTAAATTCATCTAGACCATATTGAGAAATAAATGCATTTACAACAATACTTGCAGTTTTAGAATCACTAGGATCGAGAATCTGTTTTGAATCAAATAATGAAAAAAGAGGATCAGGAGAAATCATTTTTGAAATATAATTTACATTTTTAATATTAATTTTTGTTAATAATTTTGATACAGAATCATAACCAGTTCCATGTAATGCTGAATATCCTATCTTGATTTCAGAAGAAAATTTTTTAATAAGTGATTTGTTTAAAATTGTATTTAGTATTTGATTTAGATAATGTTCTTTCAAATCAATTTTTGAATTTTGATTGGAATTAGTAATATTTGAGCTTTCAATAATTAAAACATTATTAGAAATAAAATCAAAGTTTTTGTTATTGTAATTTATTGAAAGTAAGTCATAAGAAATTTTTTTTTTATTGGAAAAAATTTCATGTGTTATTTCTTTACGAAGATCTTCATTTGGGGGGGAACCAGATTTTGTGATCAGTTTATAGCCATTATATCGTTTATCATTATGACTTGCCGTTATTTCAACTCCCATATCTGCATTAAAATGAGTTACAGCAAATGATAATTCAGGTAAAGAGTTTGGATCATTAAATAAAATTACATTAAAATTTTTTTCAAGTAACATGTTAGTAATTAATCTGGAAAATAATTTACTCCCAACTCTAGAATCATAACCAACAATAATTTTTGAAAATTTTTTTTTTTGTAAATAATTAATCAACCCTGAAATATTTTTCATGATTGTAATTTCATTTATAGAATTTGAGCCTCTTAAAATATTAGAATCAAATCCTAAATCATTTAGTGAATTAAGTTCTTCAATACACTTCTTTTCATCTAATAAAACAGAAAGTTTTCCTCTAATTCCATTTGTACCAAAAGCTAATTCATGTTTAAAAGCTTCAATAATGTCATACCATTTTTCTTTATTTATTGCTAAAATTACTATTTTTTTATATTTATCAGGAATTTCATCTTGAAACCAATTTTCTAAGTTTAACATAATTTGTTTAGTAAGTTCACTACATTTGTCAAGAAGATAATTTCTTTCTAAATTGGAAAAATTTTGAAAATATTCATTTTCAATAAAATGAAAAATATTAGTTTGAACATGTTTTTTCAAGTTTTGAAATTCTGATTGAGATTCTTTAATTGGAGGCATTTTTTATTCCTAATAATATCCATATTGAACATTATTTATCTCAATTTAATTATTTATTATAAATAACAAAAATTCAATATAAAAAATATTTGTCTATTTTATTAAATTATTCTATATTTTCTCAATTAAAAATTTTTATGAAATTTCTAATGTATTTATCTCAGTAAATAATACTAGAAAAAGAATGGTACCAAATATTGTTTTAATTATAATTGATTCATTAAGAGAAGATAAATTTTATGGAAAAAATAAAACATCATTCACACCAAATATTGATAGATTGATTGAAAAAGGTACATATTTTTCACAGGCAATTAGTTCTGCAGATGTTACAGGTATTTGTCTTGGAAATATTTTCACTGGAATGTTTTCACAAAAAACAGGAATAATTCAAAGAACATTCAATCCAAAAATTAAAACGATATTTGATATCTTAAAAGAAAATAATTTTCATGTTAATGCCACCATACCAGATTTAATTTGGTTTAAACAACTTACAGAAAAATTTGATCAAGTTGATCGATATTATTCTGCAAATAGAATTCAAGAAGGGTTATCAAACAATGTAGGAATACAAATTTTAAATCATCTAGAATCAATAAAAATGAAAGAGCCATGGATTTATTACATTCATTTAGAAGATTTACATGAAAAAATTCAAGTTCCATCTGAATTTGATAAAGATGAATATGGAAAAACAAATTATGAAAAAATGATATCATATATTGATACATGGATTGGAAAAATTATTGATCAATGTGATTTGGAAAAAACATTGATAATAATTACATCAGATCATGGAGA
>Ga0114932_10000633_pt1 | contig 41649 bp, 31 predicted proteins | sample 2SBtaG_2_FD_87286 | JGI IMG/M metagenome (GOLD analysis project Ga0114932, IMG submission 87286) | Deep subsurface microbial communities from Kolumbo volcano to uncover new lineages of life (NeLLi) - 2SBTROV12_ACTIVE470 metaG | ecosystem: Environmental > Aquatic > Marine > Volcanic ...
ACCATTAAGGTATGAAATAGGCTTTCAAGGGCCTTATAGTCGTAAACGCCTTGTTTTAGCAAGGGGTTGTCATTGGCGAGGTGTTCCGCAAGGCCTAAATGTAGTTTTTGCTCAGCTTGAGATCGAGACACTTCAGACACACACTGTGTCCAAGTTACAAACGAAATGAGTATGATGAAAAGCACCATTGAAATGGTCAGACTGAGGCGCTGATAAAGAGATTGGATCATAATGATGCCTGTTGCAATGATTTGGCGTTAAGTTTGTAACCCACCCCCCACACGGTTTCGATAATGTCTTGTTGGCATAAGTTACCTAACTTACTGCGTAGACGGTTTATGTGTGAGTTAACGGTATGTTCGTAACCTGAGTGGTCATAACCCCAAACTGATTCGAGTAATTGGGCACGTGAAAATACTTGATTAGGGTGTTTGGCAAAGAAGTGGATCAGATCAAATTCGGTTGCGGTGAGGTCAATAAGTTGATCATTGATAAAGACTTCGTGACCCCCTGTATCGATTTGCAGCGCGCCTAACATCAAGGCAGTTGGCGCTGTTGCGATTGTATCGGTTGGCTGTTGCTGCATTTTGAGCAATTTAATATGGCGGATCTGGGCTTTGATCCTTGCTTGGAATTCTCGATAGCTAAAAGGTTTGCAAATATAGTCATCGGCACCAATTTCTAGGCCAATTACTCTGTCCATCTCACTGCTTTTAGAGGTCAGTAATACCACGCTGATATGAGGAAATAGAGATTTGATCTCTCGGCAAACACTAAGACCGTCCATGCCAGGCAACATAATATCGAGTAGCACGATGTCGAAATGGTCTTGCATTAATTTTGCCATGGCGCTTTCCCCATCGCTTACGTGTTCAACATCAAGTGCCAATTCTTTTAAATGCACTTGAACTAACCCTGCAATATCGAGATCGTCTTCAACGACCAATACTTTATGCTGCATATTTCAACCCTCTTAACGTAAATCATGCCTTTAATAGGCTGTTATTTACTTTGCAATGCCCATTACACGCCGTGTAATGGGCATGTCGGGCTTATTTCATTCTTGTTATTGTGACCATCATTAGTGGGTTATCGAATTTATGCGTGCTATCTAACACTGAGCTAGAGAGCCCGTCTTCATTACCGACAACGCCAGGATGCATTGCGACCTTATCCATGTCTTCTCGGGCACTATTGAAGCCTTCTCCGCCATCTGCAGGACCAGGAATAGTCCCTTGTGCTTCAGTATTTTCTTCGGTACCTGCATCGTACGCATGGGTACGCATAGAAATACTGTCGCCTTCTGCTAGGTTTGATACGTCCATAGCATTAAGACCGGTAAAACCATCATTTGTATTCACCATCATGGTGATTACAGACAATTTATAGTCTTCAAGACTTTCGGTAGTGAGCATTAACTCTTGGCTCGCGCCAGGTGCAAGTGGAGCAGCTGCTGAGCTTGACATCATAACCACATCTAATCCGAGTAGCCCTGAATTATCTCCGCCTTCAGCTAAGGTTTCTAATTCAGCGCTGGCCGCCTCACCGATTTGCCAAAATTGTCCTTCTTTATGTAGTGCAATACCGATAGGAGAAAGTGGCTGTCCGTTAGTGAGGTTAACCGCTGTCACTTTTAGCATAATTTCTTCTGCTGCTGGTGGCGTAGGTGTTTCTAGCATCACATCATTGTCGTCACCGCCACAACCAGCGAGTAATAGGCCTGCAAATACAGGAACACATAATTTGAGTGCTTTCATGTTAGGCCCCTTACTTTACTGTTACAGTCACTTTAGCTACTGGGTTTAACCAACGGTGTACTGTGTTGTGTAAATCGCTTTTACCACCTGTTGCTTCGTCATCACCTAAGTTCCCGCGGTGAATATGTACCATCATGTTGGTTTCTTCACTGGTGACACCACTGCCTTGGGCACCAGGAGCCATACCCGGAGAGGCTGGAATACCCAATGAGCCAGGTGCACCAGAGCCATCAACAACCAGTTCGTTGTTTGCTTCTGTGCCTGCATCATACGCATTTAGGTAGATATGATATGTGCCTGCTTCGGTTGGAATAGGCCATGCATCAAGGCCCACAAAGCCATCGTTGGTTGGTAAAATCATTGCGACAATAGACAGGGTTGAATTAGTTTCAGAACTTTCAACCATTGCCATAGTGAATGCGGTGGGTGCTAATAACCCTTCAGCTGGATTTGCTGCAGCGCTTGCATCGATACCTGAAAGCACATCAGCAAGACCTGAAATATCGCCGCCTTCAGCCATTGCTTGTAATTGCTCAGACGCTTTACTGCCAATTTGGTAAAGGTGTGCGTCACTGCTGTGTGCTGCGACAAGGAGCGGGGTAAAATAAATACCTTGTGTGAGGTTGGTAATTTTTACTTCTACATCAGCCGCCATTGCTGTACCGCCAGCCATTAATGTTAGTCCTGTGATGAGTGCACTTGTTGCTTTGTTCATGTCTTGCTCTTTAAAGTTTTGTTAAACACAAATCTAGTTTGCAAGACAGTTATCGCGAAACTATGGCTAATTATTCACAAATTTATCACAAGAGTGTTTTAAATTTATCGCAGCGGAGATTTCTACTACTGAAGCTTAGAAAACAATGCCTTAAACTCAGTAATTAATTGCTCCTGAGGGTTGTTTTTACGATAAACCAAGTAAATTGGTCGTTTAATTTGTAACGGTGTTTCGATTTCAAATAACTCGCCGCTTTCAATTGGCGCTTGAACTAGAGGGTAGGGCAAGTAAGCAAATCCGCCTTTAGTTTGTAACACTTCAAGTGCAATCATAGCGGCAGAGGTTTTAAAGTTGGGGGTGACTTTATGGTGTAAAGCGTGTTCTTTTTGAAAAGTAATTCCCCAATCAACTAACACATAGTCTTCTACTTTTGCGTCGAATTCTAAGCGACTACCTACGAGAGATAAATCAAAATGGCCAATTAACTCATTACAAAAGTCGCTGTCTTTGATTGGATCGGTAAGTAAGCCCACATCCAGTGAGCGGTCTTCTAACTTTCTTTGGATCGCTTCGCGCACTGAGAGCTCAGCTCCAACAACTAGGTCGTCAAAGAGTGCCAACATGTCTTGAATACGAGAGCTAAAAAAAGCGTCCCAAACATTGGGCGTAGCTGCAACACTAAAAATGTTTTTCTGCATGGCGGCAATTGATAAAGAGAGCTTAGACTGCGCCATTTGACTCACCATCAAGTGTGCATGAGATAACAGTGCTTCTCCGGCTGGGGTCAGTCTTAAATTATTTTTTTCTCGAATAAACAGGGATGTATTATAAAACTCTTCAAGTTGTTTGATCCTTGCGCTAACAGCCGCTTGGGTGATATATAAAGTTTCTGCCGCGCGTCCAAAATGGCGATTTTCTGCAACGGCGATAAACGTTTTAAAGACTCTAATATCCATCAGTCATGGCTCACTTCTTATAATGGCCTCAATTTAAAAAAATATTATCCTCACGACAAATATTTTTTGTTTTTCTTCTTATTGGTTTTTGCATACATTCCGCAAATAAGAGCTTTCTTTGCTCTTGGCAATAATTTGTTCATAAAAGCTGGGTATAGATTAATCAGTTGTATCTCACTTTATTTAACCGTTATATGGCAAACCACTTAGGGGAACATATGAATACGACGATCCGTAAAGGTAAAACACTGTTTTATGGCGACCACACATTTTCACATGGGTTATCACGAAGCGGTCATTTTACGTTGAAAGAAGCTGAGTTTTTAGAAAGTTACGGCCATACGTTAAGTGCATTGGCGAATGAGACGTTGCAGCCTGAAAATGACGAAGAGCAATTATTTGTAGTACAGGTAAATGATGAAGGTGAAAGCACCTTACATGCTGCCAAACTTTGGAAAAAATACTTAGAAGCAATTAATAAAAGCAAAGTGGGTCATAGCTTCTCAAGAAGCAGCGGCCGTACTGTGCAAGATATGGGGAATGAATTCAGCTTAGCTGACTAGCCTCTCAAACCTCACGCATTATCTGATTGCTAATTAGCCAGTTTTGACTGGCTAATTTTATTTCTGTTACTGATATACCAATCCTCAAAAATAGTGAGTTAAGCGGGTTGGTACTTAAAACCTTAAAGACATATAGCCATGAAAATTTGTTTTATTATGTACCCTTGGGATCGTGTTGAGCCTGAGACAGATACCACGCTTCGCTTAATTCATGAGTGTGTTAAGCGCGGTCATACTGTTGCGATGTCAACGGTGAATAACCTGACTATTCGAGATAGCGTGGCGAGTGCATTCTGTGATGTATTTACACGTAAAACAAAGTGTTCTGACAATGTAGTAAGTTTTTACAAAAATGCTGACTTAAAGCGTACTCAGCTACCGCTTGCAGGTTTTGATGCCATCATCATGCGTGCGAATCCACCGCTAGATGCATTGGCACTGAACTTCTTAGACTCAGTGCGTGGTGATACGTTTATTATGAATGACTTGGATGGTCTACGTATTGCGAATAATAAAATTTACACTGCATCTTTCCAAGATACAGAGAGCGAATTTATTCCGGCAACGCACGTATCAAAAAACCGCGAATACTTAGAACGTATTTTTGATGAGTCTGACAGCGATCGCATGATCTTAAAACCCCTAGATGGGTTTGGTGGCCGAGGTGTGATTGTCATTGAAAAGTCGGCACGTCAGAGCTTTAGATCGTTACTCGATTTTTATATCGGCGGTGATGAAAATGGCAAAGGCGAAAACTACGTTATTTTGCAAGATTACGTAGAAGGTGCGGAAGAGGGCGATGTTCGCATTATGATGCTTAACGGCGAACCGATTGGTGCTATGAAGCGTGTGCCTGCGAATGGTGATCTGCGCTCAAACGTACATGCGGGTGGCCGAGTTGTGAAGCATAAACTGACAGAGCAAGAGAAAAAGCTGTGTAAGTACATTGGCCCTAAACTGGTGCGTGATGGCTTGTACCTCACGGGTATTGACGTTATTGGCGGCAAGCTAATCGAGGTTAATGTATTAAGCCCAGGAGGCATAGTACGTATCAACAAACTTAATCGCGTGAAATTACAAGCGCAAATTATTGATTTTGTTGAAAGCGTTGTGCATGCCAAAGAGTTAGTGCGCAACCGTAAAACTGAATTCAGACAGGTAATCGAAAATGCTAACGCTGTCTGAGCAGGCGTGCATCGCGAAAATTAATAAGGGTGAAAGCTTTCACGCTGAAGTCGAAGGTGGCGCGTTTATTATCAAGATTGATGAATACACGCCCGTTATCTGTGCGGCCATTCATAATGGTCATCGTTTGCGAACAGACCTCGAGAAAAGTTTTATGCTCAGTAAAGATGAGCGACTTTTTGAAGAGGACCCTTTCACTGACGAGCTTATTTCGTCGTTTCCTATTCAGTTAATAGGAAACGACTCGCGTTTTGAATACGACTTAAACCGTGCAAAAACCTTGTCGACGTATTTTAAAACGGCATGGAATAAACAGGTGTGGCAAAAGCCGTTGAGTTCAAAGCAGCGTGCAATTAGCCAAGCTAAACATGAGTCTTTTTATAATGTGCTTGAAGCGATCATTGCCAAAGTAGAATCACTGTTTAGTCGTGCAATTGTGTTTGATATTCACTCGTACAACTACAAGCGTATCGAAAAAGACACGCCGACGTTTAATATTGGCTCAGGGCAAATTGATGTCGAGCGCTGGGGCAGTGTGGTGAAGCATTTTGAGAAGCAATTGAATAAGATTGAGTTGCCTAACTTAGCAGTGCGCGCTGCAACAGACGAAGTGTTTCACGGTCGTGGTTACTTGATAAGTCATGTGAATGCACACTTTGATAACACCTTAGTGCTACCAACTGAAGTCAAAAAAGTCTTTATGGATGAAACATCGGGTGATGTTTATCCTCTGGTGCTTGAAGAGTTAAAAGCAGGTTTTAAGAGTGCTATCTCTGAAACCGCTGCGTATTTTATTCGCCGTTTTGGCAGTAAAAAGCGCATGCAAAAAGCCGATATGCTGTCTTCCAGTATCAGCCCAGAGGTACTAGAGGTTGATAGAGCGTTATTTTCACTATGTCGTCATATCGAAACGCTGAACTTTATTAATCCAGTAAACCTGCAAGCGCAGCGTAAGAAGTTTTTGAAAAATAGCTATATCGCGCCGAGTTTTAACTATAAGCAGCTAGATCTAAACCCTTATAAATTCAGAGAAAAGCTCTATAAGCTACCGGTTGATAATATTCTCGATGCCGATATTCAGCAGCTGTATCGTCATATCATTGATAATTTGGCGAACAAAATTGATTTGTTGGCCACCATAGGCACCGATGAGTTTATGTATAACTCATTAAAATACTATGGCGAGCCGAGTGAAGAAGACATTGCGAACGCACGATTCTTACTGCACTTAAAGCCACAAATTGATGAAAATGAAAAAGTATTGAATGCGGATGAGGCAATCGCTTGCTTTAAAGCGCAGGCGCAAGAGTGGGGCTTAAACTGTCGTATCGAAAAGTCGGCAAAAATAGTTGCCAAGGCCATGGTCAATAACGACAAAGCTTTGCTATTAGTTAACCGAGACGCCAGTTTTACCGAAAAAGAAATTCATGCTTTTGCTTTTCATGAGTTGGGCATTCATATGGTGACGACGCTGAATGCTAAAAAGCAACCGCTGAAGGTGTTTGGGTTAGGTTTGTCAGGTAATACTCATACTCAAGAAGGTTTGGCAATCTACAGTGAGTATTGCTCGGGGAGTTTGACACTATCGCGCCTGCAAACTTTGGCACTGCGTGTTATTGCCGTAAATTATATGCTGAAGCATCGCGATTTTGTGAAAACCTTCCACACTTTAGTCAGTGAGTTTGAGTTAGACAGAGAGTTTGCTTTTACTTTAACAACCCGTGTTTATCGAGGCGGTGGGTTTACCAAAGATTATCTATATCTAAGCGGCTTTAGAGATATCGTTGAGCTGGCAAAGACACAACCGCTCGATAATTTACTGGTAGGTAAAACCGGATTACTTGATTTTGCGATTACTAACGAAGTGGTTGAGCGTGGCTTGGTAAATAAACCAACGCCTTTATTTGATTTGGGCTATCGCTCTTCAGGAAATGATGTATTGGATTTTATTGTGCAATCAGTACGTTAATAGATAAATTTCGAACAAATAACAATCGAGCGCCCATCACGAGTGAGCGTTTTTATTTATGATTTGAGTCTGTTGATGGCTTTGTATTTGAGCTAAGCAAGGCTGTCTTCAACGCATTTAAGTTTATTGGCTTGGCAATATATTCATTCATTCCCGCGTCTAAGCACTTTTCTTTGTCGCCTTCCATCGCATTGGCTGTCATGGCAATGATATAGGTAGATTGATGGTGCAAGCCCGCTTTACCCTGTCTTATAAGACGCGTGGCTTGGAAACCATCCATCTCGGGCATTTGTACGTCCATCAAGATGACATCATAAGGAGCAACTTGTGATTTTAATTGCGTTAAAGCTTGTTGCCCATTTTCAGCACAGTCACACTTCAGGCCTAAGTTCTTAAGAACGCCTTTAGCCACTATTTGGTTCACTGGATTATCCTCTACAAGCAGAATGTTTAAATCTAGTAGGTGTTTAAGATCATCTATCCCAGAGGTATCGTCAGTCTGCTGCAGTTCATTAATATAATGATGTGTGATCAGCGGTTTGGCGTTTTTTAAAGAGTCTCCCTTATCAGAGATAATTTTGAGTGCGCCTAATAAATCTTGTGTTGTAGTGGGTTTTGGAAAATACCCTTTAAAGCCCAAATCGGCGAAATACTTTGCGTCACCCCGGGTTTGTATTGAGGTCATCATGATAAGTTGCATTTGCTCGCACTCAGGCAGATTTTGCAGGTATTGTGCTAGTTGAGCGCCATCCATATTTGGCATTTGCATATCTAAAATAGCAATATCAAACATAGGCCCAGTTTGGCTCTTACAAAGAGTTAAGGCATGCTCACCACTGTGACTGGTCGTGACTTTTGCACCCCATTGCGATAATTGCTTATCTAGTATCTCTCTATTTGTTTCATTATCATCAACGACCAAGATACTCAGTGAGGAAATGTCTGCATTAGGCACCTTGGTATGATTTTTTTCACAACCAGAGACTTTGATAGAGCAGGTGAATTCGCTGCCTTCTTCTGGTGTACTTTGTAAAGAGATCGAACCATTCATACGATTACAGAGCTTTTTAACTATGGCCAAGCCAAGCCCTGTTCCCCCATAGTTTCTGGTCGTAGAGGAGTCAGCTTGACTAAATGTTTCAAATACGTGTGTTTGCTTGTCTTGAGCGATACCTATGCCAGTGTCTTTAACTTTTAAGATAAGAGTTAGGTTATTTAAGTCTGTGCCTTGTAATTGAGCTGAGATTAAAATCTCGCCGTTATGAGTAAACTTAATTGCATTACCGATTAAATTTGTGAGAATTTGCCTAATTCTTCCCGGATCACTGACAATCATTTGGTTTGCTAACTCTGTTGTGTCGAGGATCAGTTCTAGCCCTTTGGCTTCGACCGTCATGGCAAATGACTCGCATAATTCACCAAGCAAAGTTGTAAGATTAAAAGGAATATTTTCTAATTCGAGTTTATCGGCATCAATCTTAGAAAAATCGAGAATGTCATTGATCAGGATCAGTAATGAGTTTGCACTACTTTGCGCAATTGAAACACGGTGCTGCTGTTCATCAGAAAGTTCACTGCTTGTGAGTAAATCAAGCATCCCAATCACCCCATTCATCGGCGTTCTAATTTCATGGCTCATACTGGCCAAGAATTCATTTTTCGCTATGACGGCTGTTTCGGCGTCAGTTTTTGCCTGTTTCAGGGCGTGTTCGTATTCTACGCGTTCGGTTACGTCATAGTTTACACCCACGACATTGGTAACAAGACCATCTTCATTTACCTTGTTGATAGCAGAGGCTTTTATATGACGGATTTTGCCATTAGGTAAGACAATTCTAAATTGTGTATCAAATTTAATATCTCGTTTAATCGCTTCACTTAACAATGTTTCCGTTGAAGCCTTATCATCAGGGTGTAAAGACTCCTCCCATGCGTTGTATGCTGCTGAAAAGTCAGATTCAGGGATGCCGTACAGTTTGAACATCCAGTTGTCCCAGCTTAACGTGTCATCGACTAGGTTATAGTCGAAAATTCCGATACCAGCAGAATCTGCAGCTAGCGCCATACGTTCGTTTTTATCTTGTATTTCTTGCTCAGCTTGCTTTGAAGCGCTAATGTCCAAGTGGGTGCCTATCATGCGTTTTGGTGAGCCATCAATATGCCACTCAACCACACGACCGGTGTCCAATATCCAGACCCAGTGACCGAGTTTGTGTTTCATACGAATTTCACACAGATATATCTCTTTCTCTCGATTCCAGTGCTCTCGAAGAGCATGCTCTGAGTATTTAAAATCTTCTGGATGAACCTGATTTACCCAAGTTAAGGTATCGGTAGGCGCTAGTTCACTGAGTTTATAACCTAAAATATTTGCCCAGCGCTCGTTATAGGTAGTTTTACCAGAATCAATTTCCCAGTCCCAAATGCCGACACCGGTTGAATCCAAAACAAATTCGAGCCTTTGATTACTGAATTTAAGCTTGTTTTGCGCTTCGACTCGCTCGGTAATATCTTGGAATGAACCAAACATACGAACACACTTTCCGTCCTTAAACTCCGTCTGCCCTTTGGCCTCAACCCAGACTTCATTGCCTTTGGCTGTGACAATTTGTAGTTCTTCTTGGTAGGGATCGCCGGTTTGCATTGATAGTGCAACTAGTTCTGAAATACGCTCTTGACTAAACCCTGGCTTATAAAAGTTGATGGCTGTGCTGAGCTCTGGCTCAAAATCAGATTCTACTTCATGTATTTGTTTGGTCATGTCTGACCAATATACTTTTTCTGTGGCCAAGTCGATTTCCCAAGCTCCGATATTGGCTTGTTCACTCATTTGCGCCATAAGCTGTTGCTGTGAAAGTAATTTATTTTCTTGTTCTTCGCGCATGAACTCATGGCTTATCCAGTGTGCTAGCACTTGTACGATTTCAAGATCTGATCGTGTAAAAGCATGTGGAGTGACTTCAGGGCTCGAAAAGTTCAGCGTACCAATGCGCTTTCCTGATACAACGAGTGGGCAGCCAATATAACTCTCTAGGGAAAAATTTTCGTAACATGGATGCGTAGCAATATCACTTTGCCCAACATGATGATAGGCAATGGCATGGTTTGCTTTAAGTGTATGGAGACAATAAGAGTGTTGGTACTCGAAGGTAGTACCCGGAGTAATTGCCCCATTAGGGGTCGAGGCATATTTAACCAAATAAGAGTTCTTAGCTTCATCTATGCTACTGACAATAGCCAAAGGTAAATTAAACACCTCTCTACCTAGCAACAATAAGCGTTCTATTTTTTCATCTAAAGATTGCGCCGAATCACTGGTGATGTTGTGAATTTGCGTTAGCGCTTCTAAAGTTCGTTTCTTTTCAGTGATGTCGTGTTGGATGATGATAGAGCTATCGACTTCATTTTCTATGTGTTTGATAGGGACGATGCTGGTGTCGAACCAATAAAGTCTGCCATCTTTACCTTTATTACAAATCTCTCCTTGCCAGACACTTCGATTCTTAATGGCATTATCGACTTCTTGATAAAAAGCCTCACTATGAATACCGCTGTGTAAGTTTTTGATGCTTTGACCGAGTAGTTCTTTCTTGTTGAAACCATATTGCTCAGTAAATTTACTATTATAAAATAACAGTTTAGCTTGACTATCAACACGCATAACAACCGCATGCTGATTGATTGCAAATTGCACGTCTTTTACGCGATTCTTTTCTAACAACAGCTTTTGATAGGTCTCAGATAACCAACGTTGCGTCGGTTTGAAAATCGCAAACACTAGAAACAAAATGACCAACATCGAGAGCCCCCAAAAGGCTAGGTTTACTCTTTGTAACGTTAGTTGTTGGGCTAAGCTGGCTTGTTCAAACAAGGTGACCGTGTGGTTTAAGTCATGTAGAAGCTTTTCGTTATCAAACTGTTCGAACAGCGACAGGTCATTTATTGTATTTTTATTAGATGCTTCAATTGCTAAGTGGGTGTAACGCTCTAAACGTAAAGCGAGTTGTGTGTCTTGGAAGTGTTGAGACAGCTTAGCTTGTGTTGCAGCACTTTTTGTTGTGAGTTTTTCTATTAAGAATTGCTGATTGTCTAATAGCCTAGCTGCTATGCGCTGAATTTCTTGCGCTTTTTCAGGTGCCTCTAAACGGTGCATAACTAAGGCTAAACGCTGCGATAGCATACGTTGTTCGCCTGCAATATTGATAATTCTTGAGTTATCTCGCTGCTTTATTTGCTGTTCGTTTAAAGTGACAAATGAGGTAGTGATGGCCAGTACGATAACAAAAAGAGCTAGTTTGTAGCGCCTTGAAAAAGTCGCAATAAATGACTCGGTACTGATCATATAAAGCACGCCTTTGTGTTTTTATTTTCTTAGAATTACTTGTTTTGAGAGTAATCGGTGATACGTCAACAACTGTAAGTATAAGCTATCACAACAAATGTGCTGAGTCGTAGTAATTTATTTGCTCCTCCCTTGAGCAACGGTAATTCACGAGTTAAATAGTTATTATTTATATTGCTCTATTAACCTTAAGACACTCAGTTTAAACAGCTCGCCAGCTTTGTTTTGGGAAAGAGTATATTTTGTAATGGCATGCCCTAAATATAAACTATATAGCTCATACGCGATGACATGACTTGGGATGTCAGACGAGAATTGTTTTTGCTCAATGCAGCGCTCAATACGATGTGTTAGGTAATTCAATAAGCGTTCTTGTTGGTTAATAACAAAGCTACGCACCTGCGAATCAGGTCGGTTTTGAAATTCAACCACAGCCTTGATAAACGGGCAGCTCATTTGTGGATCGTTGAACATGTCATTGATCCAAGTGCTCCAGCAGTTTAATAAGTTGACCAAGTGATCTAAAGAGTTTTCACAGCGAGCCGGGGTGATCACTCGGTCAATAAATAGAGCTTCACCATATTGTAAGATGGCAACTTGCATGTCTTCTTTATTTTTAAAATGAGAAATAACACCCGTTCGAGATAAACCACAGAGTTTTGCAACGCTGCCGATGGTGACATCAGATAGGCCGTATTGACTGCTGTATCTAATACTTTGTTTGAGGATCTCGTTACGAGTGCGTTCGCCTTTACTTATCACGTAGTGATCACCTGAGTTATATGTTTTATGACCTTAGTATCGCCTAAAAGCCTTCGATGACCAAGCCCCTGCGTGGTAAACAATGGGGATTTGTGTGTCTGCAGATAGTCGGTGACACTTTGATAACTGGCGTATTTATCTTGCTCATCATGAATAAAGTGGATGTGCTCAGAGAGTTTACTAGTGTGCTGGCTAAGACATAGACTTTGCCACTGTCTATTAAACTCAGCACCAATATTTTCTAGCACCTGAGTAAGTAATTTGGTTGAAATACCCGCTTTGTTGACTTTTTCAAACATAAGTTCAAAGAAGTGAATTGGCGTAGCAATTAAGAACAGTTTTTTGTTGGCTAGTTTATCTTCGGGCAAATTCAATGTTGCAACCGCGCCCATTGAGTGTGCCACGATGGCGTGTATGTGATACCCACTTTGCTCAAAATGCTCGACAGTGGCGTTTAAAGTTTCAATGAAATTTAATAAATGGGTATGTTTACCTGCGGACTTACCATGCGCAATGTGATCGATGGCTGCGACTTTAAACCCTCGCGATAATAAATTGATAATTATGGCTTCAAATCCAGAACTGTTATCAGCCCATCCATGACTGACAATCACAAGGTTGCTGCCTTGCCCAAATAGATTGATGTGTGCTTTGCCCAAAGAGGTATTTAGATGAATTACATCATCAGCTTCAAGTTCATTAAAGGCATAATGACGTTTACCAAATGGATTGAGTAGCAGTTTTTTACCTATTGTAAGGCTTAACTTTGGCGCGAATTTTATTAGCCCGCCAGATAAAGCGCGCGTGACATTTTGAATGCCAAAACGATTTTGTTTGTCTTGAAAATAGTTGAATTTCATGGGTAATACCAAATAGTACAAGTGTTATATTTTAAAATAGTTCAACTGTACTATTTTGTAAAGAGGTTATTTTGATGGTTGGTGGTTAGGTATTATTGAGAGAAGTGAAGGAAGTAGAAGAATAGACAAAAAAAGCTGCCATAGGCAGCCTTTAAAAAATCAATATAAAAATAGCGTTACTGCATCATGCTTGCTGTTTTTGGGTTGGCAAGTAGTTCGCTAAATAATGCCCAAATCTCTGCTTGCGTGCCTGTTTTTGTTTGATTTTCAATATAGTCCTTAACAATATCTTGGCCAAGGTTGTAATTGATAACATAAGCGCGGTTAGCTTTAATAAAGCCTAGGCGTTGTTGCGCCTTTTTCTCTGTGACTAAGGTGTATTTTATAAGTAATTCTATGGCTTTTTGATCGTCAATCTCACCATCTAAATAACGTTTTGCGACCATGTTATCAGCATATGATAGTTGCTGTTTTACAGCCTGTACTTGGTAGTACAACTCGACTTTGCTGGCATCTAGTCCAGCTAATGGAAATAAAACGTCTCTTTCAAATTTGATACGTTCAGTATGTGGGAAAACTACATCAACGCCGTAATTGGCACTGCCTTCTGCAAGTAATGACATCGGCGAGAACAGCGGGTACACCGAGTATTCAATCCAGCCTTTCCCATTAACTAAATGTTTTTCCATGAGGGAATTAAATACATGGTGCCCTGGATAGCCTTCGTGACTGGCTAAGTCTATGGCGCGAGCAATATAAATGGGAAAGTCTGTATTCACTTGAATTAAGCTAAAACTGTTTCCTTGATACCAGTTGTAGCCGCTCCATACTTTATCTTGAACATATTCGATGGTGAAGCTCTCTTGTTCTTCAAGTTCTATGTATTGCTTAGTTCTTCTGCGAGATTCAACAACAGCCGCTGTAAACACACTGTCTAGTTTGTCTTTTGGGATCACAAATTGCTCAGTAAAGTCATTCATACGCTCACTGACTGATCCTGTTCCTGATAGTATTAAGTCTAATTCGCTCAGTGCTTTATCTAACTCGGCTTCGGTAATACTCGGAGAAACAGCGTCGTATAAACGTAAAGATTCATCATCAAAGTTGATTTCTTTGTTGTTGATAACTTGAATGAAGGTCAACATTGACTTGGTTTGTACTTGAAGAAACGCTTTACGCTGTGATTGCGCTTCTGAGTTTTGCACTTGTATTAATTGCTCAAGAAGCGTTGATATGTCCGTTTTTAAGTCATTTAAAGGCCGCTTTTCAACCGTTTGCCATTCGCTAGGACCATAATAAGCATCAATATAATAAGGATGGTGTTTACCCACTGCTAAAGCTAATTTGACATACTGTTCTGCTAAATCATCTAGGGTCATGGGTGAGTCCTCTTCGGTGTTTAAGATATCTGACTGACAGCCAAAAAGTGTGGCTAACAAACAAAGAATAACGAGTGTAATACGCATGATGAAGGTCTGCTTGGTTAAATAGAATGCGGATTATAGTCAATTTGAATATTGTATGCAATTTTGGGGGTGGGGAGTTTGATGTAAAACACCGCTGAGTTTGATAACTTATGCTATGTTTTTAACATGTTTGAAATTTTGTATTTTGGGTTATGTTGAAAACTGAGGGCATACAAGGTGCTCCTTTCATAAACAAAAGTGGTTTTTTTTTAGGTATTGCCTTAAGTTGCTTCGTATTAGGTCTGTTTGGCACACTATTTAACATAGAACCCGGTTTTGCGAGTGCAATTTGGCCCGCAGCAGGTTGGTCTGTTGCCTGTTTGTTGGCGTTTGGTCGATTCTCTCTTCTACCATTATTTCTTGGTACATTATTAGCAAACTTATACAACTCCGGTTTTTTTGGCGTTCCTTTTGATGTATCAAATATTTTATGGAATGCTTTACGCAGCGTCGCAGCACTGCTGCAATGTATTTTTGCTTATTCATTATTGAAGCGCTTTTGCCGTTTTCCACTGAATTTTCAAAATGCAGAAACACTCATCAAAGCACTCTTATTGGCCGGGCCCATCGCCAGTATTGTATCCTCTTCATTCGGTGCATGGAGCTTATTGCAACAAAGCTTTATCCACTCTGATAGTCTGTTGTTTGTGTGGTTTACCTGGTGGGTAGGCGACACCGTTGGTGTATTATTTTTCTTACCGCTATGTACTTTTTTGTTTAAAAGCCATCGTTATACAGAAGTCAGCCATAAAGCATGGATTTTAGCGTCTGCATGTTTACTGTTTATCACAGTATGTTGGACCTTTAATTATTCTCGCAATGTTTACTATGACAATTTATATGGACGCTTTGCGAATATCACTGAGCAAAAGCTAGTCTCAATGCAGTTATTAAAAAACTCAGTAGAAAATGACCTTAAAGCGCTGGGAGTATTAATGCAAACGGGTCATGCGATGAATATCGACGAGTTTGAGCATTATAGCCATGTTTTAAGTAACGATTTTGAGTTATATCGCGCCTTAGGGTGGGTTGATTTTGTTCTAACTGATAACGTTGATGCTTGGCAAAAGTCTTTGTCGAAGTCGGGCATTGCAGATGTAAAAATCAAACAGGCACCCGGCAGCAATGAGATTGAAGATATTTTATTACCTATTAGCTTGATCGCTCCTTATAAAACCAATGCGCCTGCCATCGGTTTAGATATTATGAGCCACCCTATTGCAGGATCGGCCGCGGCAAAGGCGATTAAGCAAAAAATGCCAATCGCAACAGCGCCATTAGTACTGGCGCAACAAACTAATAAGGCGACAGGTAATGTAGTGTACTTTCCAGTTTTTGATAAAAATGACCCCAATAAGTTATTGGGGTTGAGCGAAGTGGTACTTGAAATTGATGTTATCGTTGAACGGATCTTATCAACTAGCCGTTATAAACATAGCTTCAGTTATACTTTGAGTGATTTATCAAAGCAAGATACTTGGTTTAGTTATACGCCAGAAGTTAAGCATGAACTGCATGATTTGCACATTGCCATAGAGTACCAAATAGATTGGTTCGGTCGAAGTTGGAAGCTGAGTTTTGAAAGCACCGAGGCCTTTGAGAATACCAATAAAGACTGGTTAAGTTGGTTAACTTTAACCATAGGGTTGATATTTGCCGCATTGGGCATGTCATTTACCATGATTTTAGCTGGGTTTAATGAGCAGTTAAGAGTTCGTGCCGACAAGCAAACAGCACAGCTAGAAGAGCTGGTGGTTGAACTTAAACAAGCTGACAAGGTGAAGAGTGAATTTTTGGCAAATATGAGCCATGAAATTCGAACGCCAATGAATGGAATCTTGGGCACTTTACAACTATTACTAAAAACGACATTAAGTGACAAGCACCAGGAACTTGTGGTCAGTGCGTTGAGCTCAAGTCGATCACTATTAGCAATACTGAATGACATTCTTGACTTGTCTAAGCTAGAAGCGGGTAAGGTCGCGATAGAGAATGCCCCCCTGTCTATAAAAAGTTTAATTGATCAAGTGATCAGGAACCAATCTCGAGCAGCAAAAGCAAAAAGTTTACAGTTAAGTGTTGAGATAGCATCTGAAGTTTGGTTGTTCAGACAGGGAGATAGCACGCGTATAAAACAGGTACTAGAGAACATTATTTCAAACGCCATTAAGTTTACTTCAGACGGTGAGGTCAAAGTCACTGTTTCAGAGATGGATGACCAAGTTATCATTAAAGTGATAGACACAGGAATAGGGCTAAGTAACGAGCAAATAGCGCGTCTCTTTAATCGCTTTGAGCAAGCCGATGCATCTACAACAAGAAAGTATGGCGGTACAGGACTCGGTTTATCTATTTCTAAACAGCTAGTTGGTTTAATGAGAGGAGAGCTCTCTGTATCGAGCCAGCTGCATCATGGCAGCAGTTTTCAAGTTGTTTTACCACTCATGAAAATTCCAGCAGAGGAAGTTAGGGAAATAGAAGAAGTACATACTGATCTCCCTAATTTACAAGATTATAAAATTTTGGTTGCTGAAGATAATCAGGTAAATCGCTTAGTTATTAATGCAATGCTTGCATCAACACAAGCGAGCATAGATTTTGCTGAAAATGGCTTGCAAGCAACTCAGATGGCGACAAGCCAGCATTATGATTTAGTACTAATGGACATTCAAATGCCTGAAATGGATGGTGTGCAGGCTTGCCAAATAATCAAAGAGGCGCTTCCGACATTGCCCATCGTTGCTCTGACAGCTAATGTGATGGAGCAAGATGTTAAAACGTATCTGAGCTCAGGTTTTACCGCACATATAGGTAAGCCTATAGAGATAGATGACTTGATGAATTTACTTAAACGACTTTTAGATTCCTAATCATATTTTGTCTCGAAGCTGTTTAAGAGTCTTTCATAAAGTTCAAGTAAGCCTTTTCAGGCATGGGTTTAGCGTAATAATAGCCCTGACCAAAATCGCAGCCCGCAGCAAGTAATTGCTGGTGTTGAGCTTCGGTTTCAATGCCTTCAGCAATTACTTTTAAGCCCAACTGATGTGCCATCATAATCATGGCTTCGCATAGAACAAGATCATCAGGATTTTCAGCAATGCCATCCACAAAGCGCTTATCAATTTTAATAAAATCGGTATCCATTTGCTTTAAATACGCCAATGATGAATAACCGGTGCCAAAGTCATCAAGTGCTAATGCAAAACCCTGTTTTGATAGTTGATTTAAGCGAGATTGGGTGCGCTGCTGAGCATTCATCATTAACCCTTCAGTGATCTCAATGACAAATTGCTCTGCATTTAAAGACAGCTCATCAAGGTGTGTTTTCCAATCTACTAAACGGCTATGTTTAGAAGAAAACTGTACCGGTGAGACATTAATACTCAGTTGCACTTGTTGCTCTGCAGATATGAGTTTCTTTTGAGTGCGGCAAGCTGATGCAAAAATAAATTCGCCAATCTCTAATATAAGTTGTGTTTCTTCAGCAAGCGGAATAAACAGCGATGGGCTAATGATACCCTTATCAGGGTGTTGCCATCTGATTAGGGCTTCGGCTTTGACAGCCTTGTGTGATGACATTTCGACGATAGGTTGAAAATACATCTCAAATTGCTGTTTCTGTATCGCAATACGTAAATCTTTAAGCAGTTGCATGCGTTGTTCCGCGGCTTTACGCATGTGAGCATTAAAAAAAGCAAAGCCATTACGCCCTTGTTGCTTGGCTAAATACATGGCTTGATCTGCTGCTTTGAGCAGTAAGCCACTGCTATTACCATCTTTAGGAGCCGTTGCAATGCCGACACTGGCACTAATATGGCAGGCCTCTTTGTCTAAATAAATCGCCGGCTTTAGTAATGTAAGCACTTGCTCACATACTTGCATCAGGTGTTCATGCTGGACGTTTTCAGAAATAACTAATACAAACTCGTCGCCGCCAATACGAGAAATTAAACTACATTTTCCAGTCAGCTGGTTGAGCCGATTAGCAACTTCTCTGAGTAGCTTGTCGCCATGATAATGACCTAAGCTGTCGTTAATATCTTTGAAGTGGTCGAGATCGAGTAGCAAGATGGCTAATGTGTTCCCTTCACTGAGTTGCTGCTTCAAATGACGTTTCAGCTCAAGGCGGTTCGCTAATTCAGTGAGTTGGTCAAAGTGAGTTCGATGCCAAATCAGCTCATCTTGGCGCTTTTTCTCACTAATATCGGTAAAGATGGCAACTCTTCGGTAAGGGTTACCAACACCATCATAAACAGAATTAATGGTAAGCCATTCAGTAAATAGTTCGCCGTTTTTGCGCTTGTTTATGATCTCGCCTTGCCATTCGCCTTTAGACTGGATCTGCTGCCACATATCTTCATAAAACTGTTTGTTATGTTTTCCAGAGCCCAGTAAAGCGGTGTTTTTACCTAGTACTTCAGCTTTTGAGTAGCCTGTGACTTTTTCGAAAGATGGGTTCACATCTACAATAATACCGTTAGCATCAGTGATGGTCATTCCCTCACTCGAGTTCTTATAAACCATGGCTGCTAATTTCATTGCCTCTTCTTGTTGCTTACGCGCTGTAATGTCACGTAGCAAGATAATGGCTTGCTGGTGAGTATCTAAGAGGTTAGTTCTTGCTTCAAAGGTATGGGGATTGCCATCGACCTGGATAGTAAATTCAAACTGATTAGTGTCACTGAGAGAATGATTTTGCAATGTTTTAAGCAATTGATCACAGCTGCGCTGAGGTAGTAGATCGAGTATATGCTTGGGCTGGGTAGAAAAAGTGACATTCGATGCCAATACCTTACCTTTTTTATCAATACGCAAATAGGTATCAGGTAGCGCCTGGAGCAGGCAGGCTAATTCGGCATGCTTATGTGCGAGCGCATTCTTAGCGGTGAGTCTTTGGGTCGCCATGTTTTCAAAATTACTCGCGATATTTATAAATTCAGGAGACAAAGTACTTTGTTGAAAGCGTGTTTTGTTGCCTTTAGCAAAAGCATCTATAGCATCTTGCAAAGATTTTAAAGGTTGAAGAAGGACTGTATTGAGCTGTTTTTTAGCCTGCCAAAATATAAGTAAAAGCGCAGCAATGAACATAGCAAACATTAGGCTGACTTTGCGATTTGCAGTTGTAATTGCATGCTCAAAGGGAATAGATAAATGTAGTGTGAGCTGACTATTAGAATTGTTTTCTAATATGTGCTGTTGAAGGTAAATTCTGCGCTCACCTGTTGATACTTCAAATTGTACAACCCCTTGAAGTTGAATATTGGGCCAATACTCATTTGCAGGTAGCCCGAGTTGTGCATAGTCAAACGGATAATTGGCAACAATGTTGTGATCAGCATCGGTAATAATCGCTTTAGAATTAGCTGGGAGCGTCAATTGGTTTAGGCTTTGACTCCATTGCTCTAATAATTTAGCCACAGCAAGTATGTGAATCAGGTTGCCATTATGATCTAAAACGGGCATCGCAAAATTAATGGTTAAGCGATTAATTGAACGATCAACCTGAAACTGACCAATCGCGAATTGCTGTGTTTCTAAAGCGCTTTGAAAATAACGCCTGTCTTTTATGTTTATACTTTGATCGGTGTTTTTTACTGTGCATAACACATCACCATTCAGATTTATCAGACCGATATTTGCAATGTTAGGCGTGATCAAACTGGCGTGTGTAAGCAGGTTGCTACATTGACCATTATTGGCCTTCAACAGGTCATCATGTTTCGCCAATTGGGAAAGTAACCTTCTTGTAGCGTCGAGGTCGGCGCGCTGCAGTTGTGAGATCTGTGATGCGAGCGCACGTGCTTGTTGCTCATACGCTTTTAAAATATCCGAACGCTCTCCTAGCAAATGAAAAAGTATCAAGGCTAAGCTTGGCAGACAAAGCAAAATGAGCAAGCGATTAAAGCGACGTGGTATTGATAAACTTAAAATAATAACACTCACTGATCCACAACTTTAAGATGATTGAGTGTATAAAAAATTCAGTCTAGCGCCAAGTTTAGCGATGAATTTAACCGTTCATTCCTTGTACAAAAAGATTAGGCTCATTTTGATCGTCACAGCCAATCGAGAGGTTACTTTTATCAAATCCCTGCAATGCCAAAAATAGATGAATTTTTTGTTATAAAAAAGTTTTTTTCATGTCTTTTCGGGTTTTCTCAATCATTTCATGGGCTTTCAGCAAAGCCGCATTTTATCTGGGTTCTCTGATATTTTCGACTGAGCTTTCGGCTTGACAAAAATACTCCTCAAGTCATAGACTGTGCAGTTGTGGGGAAAAGTGGTTTTTTGTGGATCAAATTGGATCTCTAGGGTTAAAAATACGAAAAGGTTGGTTGCTCCATGTTTTCAGGTGCAAGTGCGCTTAATTTAGATGATAAAGGTCGATTTGCGATACCAACTAAGTATCGGCATCCGCTTTTGTCTGAAGAACAGGGCTCGCTGATTTGCACTATTGCGATTAACGAACCATGCCTTTGGTTATACCCTCGCAGCGAGTGGGATGAAATTGCCGCTCGACTTGTTAAGCTATCCAGTATGAATCCAAGAGCTCGTCGTTTGCAGCGAATGCTGGTTGGGCATGCCACTGAGTACCAATTAGATAAAAATGGCCGCATTTTACTCTCTCCGGCATTACGTAATTACGCTGGCTTGGGAAAAAAGATCATGCTCATAGGGCTATTAAATAAATTTGAGATTTGGGACGAAGCTAAGTGGCATCAACAAATGCAGCTTGATACAGAAATTGAGCGTGCAGGTGACTTTGAGATGACGCCTGAATTTGAAAACTTTTCGCTTTAGCAAACAAAAGGCTTACATAACGCATGACTGCGCAATTTACCCATGTATCAGTTTTAATGAATGAGACGTTAGAAGCGTTAGATATCAGAGTCGATGGTACCTACATCGATGGCACATTTGGCCGAGGTGGCCATTCGGGTCAAATTCTAAGTCGTTTGGGCGAACAAGGTCGTTTGCAGGCCATTGATCAAGATCCGCAGGCGATCGAAGCCTCACAAAAATTTGCTGACGATACCCGTTTTAATATCGCGCATACACGTTTCTCAAATATCGAAGCGGTGGCAACAGAAGCGGGTATTTTAGGCCAAGTTGATGGCATTTTATTAGACATTGGCGTCTCTTCACCGCAACTGGACGATGCCGTTCGCGGGTTCAGCTTTATGAAAGATGGTCCACTTGATATGCGTATGGATCCGACTTCTGGTCGCAGTGCCGCGCAGTGGTTAGCCGAAGCTGAACTTGAAGACATCGCGTTTGTGATCAAAAAGTACGGTGAAGAAAAGTTTGGCCGTCGTATAGCACACAAAATTGTTGAAACCCGCGACGAAACACCCATCACCACGACGAAACAGTTGGCTGATTTAGTTGATGAAGCGGTACCTGTGAAAGATAAACATAAGCACCCAGCTACGCGTACTTTCCAAGCTATTCGTATTTACATCAACAGCGAGTTAGAAGAAATTCAAACTGCACTGCAAGCGTCATTGTCGGTATTAAAGCCAGGTGGGCGTTTAGTGGTGATCTCATTCCACTCTTTGGAAGATCGTATTGTTAAGCAGTTCATCAAGAAACAAAGTAAAGGCGAAGCTGTTCCGCGTGGCTTGCCATTAACAGAAGAGCAGCTGAATAAAAACCTGACATTGAAAGCGTTGGGTAAAGCCATTAAACCTACTACAGAGGAAATAGCCGCTAACCCAAGATCACGTAGTTCAGTATTGCGAGTAGCGCAAAAATTATAATGAACAAACCACAAAGCCGACAGCCTAAGCTGTTTAATGAGATATTTGCAGGCCTTTTAGCGAATAAGCTAACGGGCTTTTTGCTTATTTGTATCTTTGCTTCGGCTTTAGGGGTAGTACAAGTCACTCACCTGTCTCGTCAGCAAGTGATCCAGCAGGACAAACTCCTACAAGAGCGTGATGAATTGGACTTGCAATGGCGTTATTTACTGGTTGAAGAAGAATTCTATTCACAACATGCTCGCATCGAAGAAGTTGCAACCACGCAGCTAGAAATGAAGCGCCCAACCAGTCAAGATGAGCAAGTCGTGGTGTTGCAATGAAAAAAGCAAAAGCGAATAGTTCAAAAACACTCATAACTTGGCGATTTGCACTGGTGTGTACTGTGCTAGTCATGGTGTTTCTAACGCTGATGGCGCGTGCAGCCTACTTGCAAGTGATTGAGCCAGATCATGCTCGTAAAGAAAGTACAAAACGAACTGTGCGTGTGGAAACTCTAAAAGTGCAGCGCGGCATGATTTTTGATAGAAATGGGAAAGAGCTTGCTGTCAGTGTGCCAGTTGTGAGTGTATATGCTGATCCGCTTGCACTCGATAAAGCTTTAGGTAAAAGAGTAATTCGTGTCGCGCGCAAAAACAAAGAGGATCATAAAGCGCTGGCCGAAAATGAAGAGGAAATGGCATACCGCAAGCAAGCAAGGTATGACAATGATATTCGTTGGCGCGAGCTTGCAGACGTCTTACAGATTGATTACAAAGACGTGGATGAGCGTTTACGTGACAATACTGCGCGTCGCTTTGTTTACTTAAAGCGTCAGGTCACCCCTGCAGTTGCAAGCTATATCAATCAACTAAAATTGCCAGGTATTCACTTACTAGACGAATCAAAACGTTACTATCCGAGCGGCGAAGTCACCGCGCATGTGCTGGGTTTCACCAATATTGATGGTAAAGGCATAGAGGGCATTGAAAAACTATTTGAGAATGCTCTTACAGGTGCTGAAGGCAAAAGAACCATTCGTAAAGACGCACGAGGTCGTGAAATTCAAGTTCTATCTGAAGAGCAACGCGTCGAACCAGAAAATATTCAACTCAGTATTGATTTACGTATTCAAGCGATTGCTTATAAAGCCTTAAAAAGTGCGGTGTTGAGCTATCAAGCAACCTCTGGCTCTGCCATAGTTGTAGATGTAAAAACTGGCGAAGTACTTGCTATGGTTAATAGCCCAAGTTTCAACCCCAATGATATGCGCGATGCATATCCCTACAAGCGTCGAAATCGCGCCATTACTGACTTATTTGAGCCAGGGTCGACCCTTAAACCGCTGGCTGTTTTAGCGGGGCTCGATCATGATGTGATTGAAGCCGATGACACCATCAATACTTTCCCTGGCTGGATGCGCCTTGGCGGTAGTTTAGTCAAAGACGAGCGTAATCACGGTGAAATGACACTCAGAGAAATTCTTAAAGTATCTTCGAATATGGGGGTAGCTAAAATCAGTCAAATGCTACCCAAAGAATACCTGGTTGGTTTATATCAAAAAGTAGGCTTTGGTGAAGATACAGGCACCTTGATGGTGGGTGAGAGTAGTGGCTTGTTTTACCCAAATCGTCGTTGGTCTGATTTTGAAATTGCAACCTTATCATATGGCTATGCGGTCTCAGTGAGTACCGCGCAAGTTGCACGTTTATATGCCACATTTGGCGCAGGGGGCATTTCTCGTCCATTAACCATTCTGAAGCAAGATACACCGCCAGAGGGTGAGCGTCTATTCAAAGAAGAAGATGTCAAAGCGGTTGTAGAAATGATGGAGTCCGTATTTGAAAAGGGTGGTACTGCGGCAAATGTCAAAGTCGATGGCTACCGTGCAGCGGGCAAAACCGGTACTTCTGAGAAAGCAGTAGCCGGTGGTTATGGTGATGAATATGTTGGTTACTTTGCCGGTGTAGCCCCAGTTACGAATCCGCGCCTGGCTGTGGTGGTGATGATCAATGAGCCTGGCGGCGATGTTTATTACGGTGGTCAAACAGCAGGCCCTGCTTTTGCTGAAATCATGTCGAACGCATTACGTATTTTGAATGTTGCACCAGATAAAGGCCGCGTTGCTTATTTGTCGGAGAAAAAAGATGCACTTTAATTTATCTCACACATTAGCAGCGTTAAATATTGAGTATTCAGGGGCTGAACTGCCCACTGAAACTGCTGACTTACAACTTGATAGCCGAGCAGTGGAAACTGGTGATGTATTTATTGCTATTAAAGGCCATGTAAGTAATGGCGAAAACTTTATTGCGGCGGCTTTTAAAAATGGTGCTAGTTGTGCTTTGGTTGAAGCAATGAGTTTTTCGGCGCTGGATCGAAGTTCAGGTTTGCTGATCCCAGTTGAGAATTTGGCTGAGCGTATCGCTGAAATTGCCAAAACTTATTATCAAAGTCCGACCGAACGTTTAAAAGTAATTGGTGTAACCGGTACCAATGGTAAGTCAACCACGACAACCATGATAGCAGCGCTTGCAGATGCCATTGATGCACCAGCTGCGGTTGTGGGTACTTTGGGTTATGGCAAGGTTGATGAGTTAACACCACTGCAGAATACCACACCATCGGCTGTCGACTTACAACGTATTTTTGCAACGCTTGCAGAACATAATCAGCTAGCAGCCATCGAGGTATCGTCTCATGGTTTAGTGCAGGGCCGTGTAAAAGAAACACAGTTCAGTACCGCGGTTTTCACTAATCTGTCTCGTGATCATTTAGATTATCACGGTGACATGCACAGTTATGCCGAAGCAAAGCGCTTGTTGTTTACTAATTGTATGCCAAGAAATTGTGTTTTAAATCATGATGACGAAGTTGCACAAAGCTGGATTGCACAATCCAGTTTCAGCAATTTAGTGGCGTATGGCAAAAAGCCGAAGACACATAATTTTACGCAGTTTGTTTGGTTTGATGAGGTTGAATGTCATAAAACCGGCATTCGTGCAATGTTTTCCACCTCTTGGGGTGAAGCGACTATTAGTGTGCCGCTCTTTGGTCTGTTTAATCTTTATAACCTAGCCGCTGCGATGGGGGCACTCTTAGTTGAAGGTTATGACTTTAGTGCCGTCTGTAATGGAGTTTCTACTCTGCAGCCAGTTGCTGGTCGTATGCAGGCGTTTTCTATCGAAGGCAAACCGACGTGCGTGGTTGATTATGCCCATACTCCAGATGCGTTGGCATTAGCGTTACAAGCGCTGCAACAACATGTACCTGGGCAAGTGACTTGTGTGTTTGGCTGTGGTGGCGACCGAGATAAAGGCAAGCGCTCTATGATGGCGCAAGCGGCTGAACAAAACGCTGATAAGCTGGTGATCACCAGCGACAATCCACGCAGTGAAAATCCCGACGATATTATCGCAGACGTTAAGGTTGGGCTCAGTCAACCTGAGTATGCTTATTGCCAACCTGACCGAGCTAAAGCCATTGCCTATGCGATTGAGCACACATCTGCATCAGGCGTGGTTCTGGTAGCTGGCAAGGGACACGAAGATTATCAAATTATCGGTGATCAAACGATCACCTTCTGTGACAGAGCATGGGTAATGAAAATTTTAAAAGGGGATAAAGCATGATCACGATGGATTTTGCTTGGCTTACAGCTGTATTAAACACCCCAGTTAGTTGTGGCGAGAATTTATCTGTCAGCAATATTAATACCGACACCAGAACAATAAAAAATAATGAGGTGTTTTTAGCGCTGAAAGGACCAAACTTTGATGGTCATAAATTCGTCCAGCAAGCATATGAAAAAGGCGCCATAGCGGCGATTGTCGATAAACCAGTGGAATGTGATATTCCTCAGTTTGTTGTAGCCGATACTCGCTTAGCTTTGGGACATATTGGTGCAGCTGTGATGACACAAGTGACACCAAAAACCATTGCTATAACGGGAAGCGTGGGCAAAACCACAGTGAAAGAAATGTGTGCGGCGATTTTGTCGCAAAAAGGCAAAGTACTGGCAACCAATGGCAATTTTAACAATGACATCGGTGTACCGCTGACGTTAATTCGTCTGTCAGAAGATGACGAGTATGCGGTGATTGAACTTGGCGCCAACCATATTGGCGAGATTGCTTACACCACGCAAATGACCAAGCCAGACGTTGCTGCCATTTGTAATGTTGCACCAGCGCACATTGAAGGTTTTGGTTCAATTGAAGGCGTGGCGCAGGCCAAAGGTGAGATTTTCTCTGGCCTAAAAGCAAATGGCTGTGCGGTATTTAATTGCGATATTGAACCCGAATTTCGTCAGATGTGGGATAGCAGCATGTTTGATAAGCGTATCAAACGCATTGCCACCAAAGAGTCGCTCGATATTTGGGCTGAGCAAGTAACACTAAACGATACCGCTCACGCCAGTTTCTTGCTTTGTAATGGCGAACAAAAAGTACCGGTGACGCTGGCGTTACCGGGTGAGCACAATGTTACCAATGCTTTAATTGCTGCGGCCCTTACAACTGAGCTGGGTGCTAGTTTAAATGAAGTGGCAGCGGCGCTTGAGAGCATGAGCGAAGTCAAAGGTCGTGTGAACCTTATTAAGGTCAACGAAAACTTAACCGTGATTGACGATACCTATAATGCCAATGTGCGCTCGGTTAAAGCGGCAATCGATTTATTGACAAAAATGCCTGGTTACAAGGTGTTTGCGTTAGGTGATATGGGCGAGCTCGGTGAGCATGCCCGTGAGTATCATCAAGAAGTCGGTGAATATGCCAAACAGCAAGGTATTGATGCGTTATTTACCCTAGGGGTACTGAGTCGTTATAGCAGTGATGTATTTGAAATTGCCGACAGGCACTTTTCGACACGCCCGCATTTATTGGCCGCAATTAATCAAACTTTAGCGGCGCAAAATGGTCCATGTACTGTGATAGTGAAAGGCTCTCGCAGCGCGCGAATGGAATTACTAGTAGAAGAATTAATAACAACAAGTGGTGAACAAGCTGCCACAAATGGAGTATCAGCATGTTAGTGTGGTTGGCTGAATATTTAACCCAGTATTACAGTGGCTTTAACGTCTTTTCTTACCTAACGCTGCGTGCGATTTTAGGTATTTTAACGGCATTATTGTTATCGCTTTACTTTGGTCCTATTTTGATCCGCGCACTACAGCGCATGCAAATTGGCCAAACGGTACGTGATGATGGTCCAGAGTCACATTTGTCTAAGTCTGGTACGCCGACCATGGGTGGGGTGTTGATCTTAGGTGCCATTTTTACCAGCACATTAATGTGGGGTGACTTAAGCAATAAATATGTGTGGGTGACACTATTTGTTTTAGGTAGCTTAGGCGTTGTCGGTTTTGTCGATGACTATCGCAAAGTGATCCGCAAAGATTCAAAAGGTCTAATCGCGCGTTGGAAGTACTTCTGGCAGTCTGTGATCGCCATGACTGTGGCTAGCTTCTTATATTTCACTTCACTAGACCTAAATGAAACCGTGTTAGTTGTGCCTTTCTTAAAAGAAGTGATGCCTCAGCTAGGTATTTTCTATTTGGTCATGAGCTATTTTGTGATTGTCGGTACATCTAATGCGGTAAACCTCACCGATGGCCTAGATGGCTTGGCGATAGTTCCGACTATTTTAGTGGCTTCAGCCCTTGCGATTATTGCCTATTTAACTGGTAACGCAAATTTCTCGGAGTACTTACATTTACCTCACTTACCATTGGCCAGTGAGCTGGTCGTAGTGTGTACCGCCATTGTTGGCGCGGGGTTAGGCTTCTTATGGTTTAACACCTATCCAGCACAAGTATTTATGGGCGATGTGGGGTCACTGGCACTAGGTGGCGCGTTAGGTATTATCGCGATTTTAGTACGCCAAGAGCTGGTGTTACTGATTATGGGTGGGGTGTTTGTGATGGAAGCCCTGTCTGTCATTTTACAAGTGGGCTCATACAAGCTACGTGGTCAGCGTATTTTTAGAATGGCGCCAATACACCATCATTATGAATTAAAAGGTTGGCCAGAGCCGCGCGTGATCGTGCGCTTTTGGATCATTTCGATTGTATTAGTACTCGCTGGATTGGCAACACTGAAGATCAGATAAATGCAGTATTTAAACGAGTTAAAAGATAAAAACATCACTGTGCTCGGACTGGGAATTACCGGTCTGGGCATTGTGCGTTTTTTACTGTCTCACGGTATTACGCCGCGCGTGGTCGACAGCCGTGCTGTGCCTCCTGGCTCGCAGTGGCTTGCTGATAATGCCCCAGACTGTAAAGCGGTATATGGTTCGCTGGCACAGGCGAGCTTACCGAGCGCTGATTTAATCATTATCAGCCCTGGCGTAGCATTATTTGAGCCAAGTGTTGCTGAGGCGATAGCACAAGGCATTGAAGTTATCGGTGACATTGAGCTGTTTGCTCGCTTAAACACGAAACCTGTCATCGCGGTAACCGGCTCAAATGGTAAATCGACGGTGGTGAGTCTTGCTACAGAAGTGCTTAAAGAGGCCGGTTATAAAGTGGGGCTAGGCGGTAATATTGGTACCGCAGCACTAGATCTTCTTGAGCAAGATTTTGATGTGTTTGTTTTAGAGTTATCGAGCTTTCAGCTCGAAACCACTCAAAGTCTAGTTTGTACCAGTGCCATGATCTTAAATGTTACTGAAGATCATATGGATCGATACCCAGATTTCGCCGCCTATTGCCAAGCGAAACAGCGAATTTATCAACATGCCAAGCATGTGGTTTTTAATGCGATAGATAACAATACGTTCGCCAATGTAGGTGTCGGTGTGAGTGTGGCATTAGCGCAAGCTGATTACTGCATAAAGATACATGATGATGATTTGTATTTCACTGCACATCAACAACCTGTTTTGCCTGTCTCTAGTTTGACTATGATGGGTAAACATAATCAGTTTAATGCACTGGCAGTGATAGCATTACTTGAGCCTTTTAACCTTGATAAAGTTGCATTTGCAGCAGCATTTAAAAATTTCACAGGCTTGGCACATCGCTGTCAGTTTGTGGCCGATGTTACAGGGGTTAAGTACTTCAATGATTCTAAAGCGACCAACGTAGGTGCAACGGTCGCTGCGCTAGAAAGCCTGAAAGATGATGTAAACAAAATCGTGCTTATTGCAGGTGGTGACGCCAAAGGTGCTGATTTATCACCTTTACATGAGCCATTGCAAGCAGCGTGTCGAGCTGTGGTTTGTTTTGGTCAAGATGGTGTAAAGTTTTTACCATTACATGAGCAAAGCCACCTCGTTGCTAATTTACAACAAGCTATTTTAAAGGCGCAGTCACTTGCACAAAACGGTGATGCGGTTTTATTAGCGCCGGCCTGTGCGAGCATTGATATGTTCCCAAATTATATGGTGCGCGGTGAAGCTTTTTGTAAAGCCGTCGCGGAGCTTGCACCATGATGACGTTCGCTGAGCTGAGAATGCAACTTACGCCAAAACAGTCAAATGCACTTTTTGATGTGCCTTTAATGTACGCCATGCTGTGTTTAATCGGGATTGGTTTTGTGATGGTGACAAGCGCTTCTATGCCAGTGGCAGAACGACTTTATAACAACCCCTATGGCATCGCAATGCGCCATGGGGTGTTCTTAGCTTTAGGCTTTATTTGTTTTTGGTTTAGTACCAGCGTGCCCATGGATTGGTGGAAGAAATGTAACCCATACCTACTATTTTTTGGGTTATTTTTATTGTGTCTGGTATTAGTCGTTGGTCGAGAGGTTAATGGCTCGAAACGTTGGATCCCAGTCGGTCCGATTGGTTTTCAAGTTGCTGAGGCTGCCAAACTTTACTTTTTTAGTTATATCGCAGGTTATTTGGTCCGAAAGCGTGAAGAAGTACAAGAGAATTTAAAGGGCTTTGCTAAGCCCATTGCGGTATTTGCGGTTTATGCATTGCTTATTTTGAAGCAACCAGACTTAGGCACTGTAGTGGTGATGTTTGTGACGACAGTGGGTTTGCTGTTTTTAGCGGGCGCTAAGCTATGGCAGTTTTTTATGCTGATCTTAACGGGGATCGGTTTGATAGTGGTGTTAATTGTGTTTGAACCCTACCGATGGCGACGTGTTACAGGCTTTTTAGATCCTTGGGATGACCCTTTCGGTGCAGGTTATCAATTAGTACAGTCTTTAATGGCATACGGTCAAGGTGGCTGGTTTGGCCAAGGTCTAGGTAATAGCGTACAGAAATTGCAATATTTACCCGAGGCGCACAATGACTTTATTTTTGCGGTCATCGCAGAAGAGCTGGGCTTTGTTGGTGTGACCAGTATTCTACTGTTACTCGGCGTATTAGTATTTAGAGCCTTATTAATCGGCCAAAAAGCATTAAAGCATGGCAAAGAATATGAAGGCTATTTTGCTTTAGCCATTGGTATTTGGTTTGCGTTCCAAACCATGGTCAATATTGGTGCCAGCGCAGGTATCTTACCTACTAAGGGCTTAACTTTGCCATTCATATCTTACGGTGGATCGAGCTTCTTAATTATGGTTATTGCTGCGGGAGTACTTCAACGTATTGATTTTGAAACCAAGTTATCGAGTCGACAAGCAACGGCGAGGAGTGGGCGACGATGACAGCGAATAAACATTTAATGGTGGTCGCCGGTGGCACGGGTGGTCATATTTTCCCCGGTATTGCGGTTGCAGATCATATGCGGCAACAAGGTTGGACAGTCTCATGGGTTGGCACTGCCGATAGAATGGAAGCGCAATTAGTACCAAAACACGGTTTTGAGATTGATTTTGTCGAAGTTCAAGGGGTGCGTGGTAACGGAATTACTCGTTTATTAAAAGCGCCATTTATGGTGTTAAAAGCCATTTTAGCGGCAAAGAAAATTATCAAACAGCGCAAGCCTGCAGTGATCTTAGCGATGGGCGGATATGTTACGGGCCCTGTTGGCATTGCTGCAAAATTATCTGGTGTGCCCTTGGTGATCCACGAGCAGAATGCAGTGGCTGGGTTTAGTAATAAGCTTTTGGCAACAGTCGCTAATCAAGTATTGGCTGCTTTTCCTAATGCCTTTGCAAATAAAGCTGAAGTGGTTGGTAATCCAGTTCGAACCAGTGTCAGTTCAATTGCTAAAAAACCACAGACTGAACAATTGAATGTGCTAGTCGTTGGCGGTTCGTTGGGTGCGCAAGTATTAAACGATCGACTGCCAGAGGTATTTTCGACATTAGCTAAGGACTTTTCATTGAGTGTACGCCATCAAAGTGGGCGAAATAACCAAGGTAAACTCAAAAGTACTTATGTTGGTTGCGAATTAGATGCACAAGTTGATGAATTTATTCACGACATGGATGCAGCCTATGCATGGGCAGATTTGGTGATCTGCCGCGCAGGGGCTCTCACTGTGAGTGAAGTCGCTGCAGCAGGAAAAGCAGCTTTGTTTGTGCCATTACCGCATGCGGTTGACGATCACCAAACGGCGAATGCCCGTTATTTGGTGGATCAACAAGGTGGCTTACTGATGCCGCAACATGATTTTACGGCTGAGCAATTAGTTAAGTTGTTAACACCATATTTTAAACAACCAAGTTTATTGTCTGATATTGCTGATAAAGCAAAGCAGTTAGCGAAATCTGACGCCACCGAACGCGTCGCGAAGGTGTGTGATGAGTTGGCAAAATAAATGAATTTAGAGAAAGAGACGCAAGTGAACGAAGCGAATAATCGAAGAGCAATGAGACGCATCAATACCATACATTTTGTAGGTATTGGTGGTGCTGGTATGGGCGGTATTGCCGAGGTACTAGCCTATGAAGGTTATCGTATTACAGGCTCAGACATAGCACAGAATGCGATGACAGAGCGTTTGATTAAAGCGGGTGCTGAAGTCTTTATAGGTCATCACGAAAATAACATTAAAGATGCTAATGTCGTTGTGGTATCGACAGCGATTGATGTCAATAACCCGGAGATAAAAGCTGCGAAAGCGGCGCGAATTCCAATTGTGCGTCGTGCTGAAATGTTAGCTGAGCTCATGCGTTATCGCCATGGAATCGCTATTGCAGGTACGCATGGTAAAACAACGACAACCAGTTTGATCGCCAGCATTTTTGCTAAAGCAGAACTCGACCCCACGTTTGTCATTGGTGGCTTGTTAAATAGTGTGGGTACCAATGCCAAGTTAGGGACGAGTGATTATCTAATCGCTGAAGCCGATGAAAGCGATGCTTCATTCCTGCATTTACAGCCAATGGTATCGGTTGTCACCAATATTGAAGCGGATCATATGGATACCTACGAGGGTGACTTCGAGAAAATGAAAGACACCTATGTGGAGTTCATTCATAACTTACCGTTTTATGGCTTGGCTGTGGTGTGTATTGACTCAGACGTTGCCGCTGAGCTTATCCCTCGCTTTGCACGCCCTACCATTACCTATGGTGAGCAAGACGCTGCAGATTATCGTTTGGTAGACTTCAAGCAAACCGTAAACTGCAGTGAATTTAAAGTGGTGACTAAATCTGGTGAAGAGATCGCGGTGCATTTAAATATGCCAGGTAAACACAACGCACTTAATGCAACTGCGGCGATTGCCGTGGCGAAAGATCACAACATCAGCAATGCTGCTATCTTAGCTGCACTCACAGATTTTGAAGGCATTGGTCGCCGTTTTCAACATTATGGCACATTTGATAACGAGCTAGGTAATGTGATGTTGGTTGACGATTATGGTCACCATCCATCTGAAGTTGATGTCACTATTACTGCAGCAAAAGCAGGTTGGTCTGAGCGTAGATTGGTGATGATTTATCAACCACACCGTTTTACACGTACGCGTGACTTATATGAAGACTTTGTCAAAGTGCTTTCTAAAGTAGATCAATTAATATTGTTAGATGTATACAGCGCTGGTGAAGCACCTATTGTTGGTGCTGATAGCAAGAGTTTATGCCGTAGCTTACGTCAAAGAGGCGTAGAGCCAATCCATGTTGCAGATAATGAAGAGTTGGGTACTGTCCTTTCTAATGTTTTACAAGACAGTGACCTTGTGATCACGCAAGGTGCGGGGAACATTGGTCAAATCGTTAAAAAGCTTGCAGCAACTGAGATGTCACTCGCTGCGTTAAAAGGTGAATCATGAAACAGTTTGGTAAAGTTGCAGTATTACTAGGGGGAACGTCAGCTGAACGTGAAGTGTCATTAAACTCAGGTAATGCTGTGTTGAATGCACTGATTTCTGCTGGTGTTGATGCATTTGCATTTGATCCTGCTGAACGTGCGCTTTCAGAGTTAAAAACTGTAGGCGTTGATCGTGTATTTATCGCTTTGCACGGTCGTGGAGGCGAAGATGGTACCATTCAAGGCGCACTTGAGTTTATGGGTATTCCTTATACGGGAAGTGGTGTGTTAGGCAGTGCTTTGGCAATGGATAAAATTCGCTGCAAGCAACTGTTCCAGTCGGCACAATTAAGTACTGCGGCATTTACGGTTGTTGATGCAAAAGTAGGCTTTGATGCAGCCAGCATCATTAATGAGTTTGGTAAGGTTATGGTGAAGCCCAGTCATGAAGGCTCAAGCATTGGTATGGCTGAAGCTGAAACAGCAGAGCAATTAATCGATGCCCTAAATGATGCGTTTAAGTATGACGACCAAGTTTTAGTTGAGCAATGGATCACCGGACGTGAGTTTACTGTGGCCATGTTAGGCAATGAAGCACTACCTGTAATTGAAATGGTAACTCCGCGAGGCTTTTATGACTACGAAGCTAAATACAAAGTAAATAGTACTGAATACCACTGCCCGTCAGCATTAAGCGACGCGCATACGCAGCAATTACAAATTATGGCCACGCATGCCTTTGCTTTAGTTGATGCACAAGGTTGGGGGCGCGTTGATGCAATGCAAGACGAAAATGGTCAATTTTACTTATTAGAAGTGAATACTGTGCCAGGTATGACAGAGAAATCTTTGGTGCCTATGGCGGCCAAAGCGGTTGGCGTAACTTTTGAGCAATTAGTTGTTCGCATTTTGGAGCAAACGCTTTAATATGCGTGCTCTTTTTGAGAAAGCTCAGGTAGTTAATTCACAACTTAATTGGCAAAAGATATTGAGTGTGGGCTTTTTCTTATTGGTTGCAGGCTTACTGGTTCGCGGCGGTTACTGGGTTTCTGACTGGTTGGTAGAAAACCAAGATGCACAAATAAAAAAAATAGTGGTGTTAGGCAAACCTAAATATACCACAGATAAAGCAGTGATCGCGGCCATTAAACAGGTTGATTTAAGTAGTTACTTTCAACTGAATGTGAAAGCAGTGCAGCGCTCGGTGCAGGGCTTGCCTTGGGTAGCAACGGTATCGGTGAGAAAGCAGTGGCCTGATAAATTACAGGTTTACATTGTTGAGCATAAACCTGTGGCTATTTGGAACAGTGACCTGTTGTTAAATGCTAAAGGCCAAGTGTTTCAAGCAGACAACGAAGCCTTACAAGCTTACTTGCCGCAGTTATACGGGCCGGAAGGCAGTGAAATTGAGGCATGGCAAGCATTCTTACAGTTTAAAGATATGCTGGCAGTAAACGATTTTAATTTGGTGAGCTTGGCGCTTTCAGAGCGTTTTGCATGGCAATTATGGCTTGAGGAGGGCGTGCGACTTAACCTCGGACGCGAGGAAAAAGCCAGAAGAGTACAAAGATTTATAGACGTGTATCCGAGTATGCAAATCCCAGAGGGAGGCGTACTTGATACGGTAGATTTAAGGTATGACACCGGCCTTGCGGTGAGCTGGAAGTTTCCAGCACAAACAGAACAACAAAATAAGAGTGAAGCATGACTAAGTCAATAGAAAGAAACTTAGTAATCGGCCTCGATGTTGGTACTTCAAAAGTGGTAGCGACAGTAGGTGAGATAACAGCAGACAATCAGCTCAGTATCGTTGGCGTGGGGTGTCAGGAATCTCATGGAATGGATAAAGGGGGAGTGAACGATCTCAACCTAGTTTCTGATTCCATTCGTCGAGCAGTTGACGAAGCTGAATTAATGGCTGATTGCCGAATAGGTTCAGTTTACCTTGGTATTTCAGGTAAGCATATTCAGTGTCAAAACGAGAGTGGTGTTGTTGCGATTAATAACGCAGAAGTGACTGAAGATGATATGGATAATGTGATGCATATTGCTCGTTCAGTGCCTATTTCTGCAGAACGCAAAATGCTTCACTCATTGGCTCAAGAATATAGTATAGATATGCAAGAGGGCATTAAAAACCCGCTTGGCATGAGTGGTGTGCGTATGGAGGCTAAAGCTCACATTATTACCTGTTCAAATGATATGGCCAAAAACATTGAAAAGTGTGTTGAGCGTTGTGGTCTTCAAGTTGACCAATTAACTTTTGGTGCATTGGCATCAAGCTATGCAGTTTTAACCGATGATGAAAAAGAGTTAGGCGTGGCGGTACTCGATATCGGTGGCGGTACTATGGACTTAGCTATTTATGTCAATGGTGCATTGCGCCATACCGCAGTGATCCCTGTGGCTGGAAACCAAGTTACGGGCGACATAGCTAAGATTTTCAGAACACCAATCTCACATGCTGAGTCGCTAAAAGTGCAATATGCTTGTGCCAGCAGCCAAATGGCCAGCAGTGAAGAGACCATTGAAGTGCCAAGCGTTGGTGGGCGTCCAGCGCGATTAATGTCGCGCCATACGTTGTCTGAAGTAGTTGAACCAAGATTCAGAGAGTTATTTGAACTGGCGCTTGAAGAAATTCGCCGTTCCGGTTTTGAAGATCAAATTGCTGCTGGTTTAGTAGTGACAGGCGGTACTGCAAAAATGGCTGGCGCTTTAGAAGTGGCTGAAGATATCTGCCAAATGCCAGTTAGAATAGGTAAACCTGTAAATATCACAGGTTTAACAGATTATGTTGACGATCCTGCATATGCAACAGCCGTAGGTTTGTTACAATACGGTCGTTCTCTACACTCGGTTAATGCACAAAAGTCGAGAGTAGATGCGGACGTGAGTTGGTGGAGCCGCGTTTCAAAGTGGTTCCAAGGTGAGTTTTAAACTCGAGTCGGAGAGTGAATGATGTTTGATATTATGGAACAACACAGCGAAGAAGCTGTGATCAAAGTGATTGGTGTTGGTGGCGGCGGCGGTAACGCCGTTGAGCACATGGTAAAACAAGAAATCGAAGGTGTGCGATTTATTGCTGCTAACACAGACGCACAAGCGCTACGTAAATCATCTGCAGATGTAACTGTACAGTTAGGTACGCAAATTACATCTGGTCTGGGTGCGGGTGCAAACCCAGAAGTTGGCCGTAAGTCTGCGGAAGAAGATATTGAGACCATCAAAGAAGCGTTAGATGGCGCAGATATGGTCTTTATCGCAGCCGGTATGGGCGGCGGTACAGGCACGGGTGCAGCACCTGTTGTGGCTCGCGTAGCAAAAGATTTAGGTATTTTGACCGTAGCAGTGGTAACACGCCCATTTGACCTTGAAGGTAAAAAGCGAATGGCTGCCGCTGATCAAGGCATTTCAGAGTTGTCAGAAATTGTAGATTCACTTATTACAATTCCTAACAACAAATTACTTAAGGTTTTAGGTAAAGGCACTACACTGTTAGACGCATTCGCGAAAGCGAACGACGTACTATACGGAGCGGTTCAAGGTATCGCTGAACTTATCACACGTTCTGGTCTTATCAACGTGGACTTTGCAGACGTACGAACAGTTATGTCGGCAATGGGTACAGCCATGATGGGGACTGCCTCAGCGTCTGGTCCAGATCGTGCGCAAGAAGCTGCAGAAGCGGCTATCTCAAGCCCACTGTTAGAAGATGTAGATTTAACCGGTGCAAAAGGTATTCTGGTTAATATCACAGCAGGTATGGATATCACCATAGAAGAGTTTGAAGTGGTTGGTAATCATGTTAAGGCATTAGCGTCTGAAAACGCGACTGTGGTAGTAGGTGCAGTGATCGACCCAGAAATGAGCGATGAGCTACGTGTAACAGTTGTTGCAACAGGCTTAGGTGGTGATCGTCGTCCGCAGTTTGGCATTATTGATAATGGTATGCAGCAGGTTTCGGGTAGTGATGCACAAACAGCTGCACCAGTATCAAGCCAACCGGGTATGTTTGTACCAAGCTTTACACAAACTAGTACTGAGAAGCCAAAAAATACACCGGAGCAGACGCAAAGCCAAGCTAACCAAGCTCCTAAGACAGCGGCTCCAGAGAGCAAGCCAGCTGCGTCTGGTGAGACTGAAAAAGGCGATTACTTTGATATACCTGCCTTTTTACGTAAACAGTCTGACTAACAAACTGGTTACATATTAAACGATTGGCAGCTGATCGTATCTGTGATATAATCCGCGGTCCAAGTGACATGAATAGGCGAAGTTATGATTAGACAACGTACAATTGCTGAAGTTGTTAAAGCGACAGGTGTCGGTCTTCATAAAGGTGAAAAGGTTACCATTACTCTCCGACCAGCGAGCGAGAATACCGGTGTTGTATTCCGTCGTGTCGACCTTGATCCTGTTGTTGACTTTGAAACTACACCAGAAGCTGTTGGCGATACACAGTTATGTACATGTTTGACTAACAAAGATGGTGTACGTTTATCGACCACTGAACATCTAATTGCCGCTGTTGCTGCACTGGGTATTGATAACCTTGTTGTTGAATTAGATAGTGCTGAAGTACCGATTATGGACGGCAGTGCATTACCGTTCATTTATTTACTACAAAAAGGCGGTATCAAAGAACAGCAAGTTGCTAAACGTTTTATTCGTATTAAAGAGGCTGTTCGCGTTGAAGACGGTGATAAGTGGGCAGAAATAACCCCTTACGATGGTTTCCACATTGATTTTGAGATTGACTTTGATCACCCTGCAATCAATGACAGTCGTCAGCGCATCGGTCTTGATATTACTGCACAAAGCTTCACTGAAGAGATCAGTCGTGCACGTACGTTCGGTTTTATGAAAGACATCGAGTATATGCATGCCAACAACCTAGCATTAGGTGGTAGCATGGATAACGCGGTTGTTTTAGATGATTACAAAGTACTTAACCCGAACGGTTTACGATACGATGATGAGTTCGTTAAACACAAGATCTTAGATTGTGTTGGTGATATGTTTATGGCTGGCCATAACATTCTAGGTAAGATCACCTGTTACAAGTCAGGTCACGGTTTAAATAACAAACTGTTACGTCAAATTATGGCGACTGAATCAGCGTGGGAGTGGGCAACATTTGAAGAGCCAATTCATATGCCTGCGCCAGGTATGGAGCTTGCGAAAGCTTAGTACAGATTGATTATAAAAAAATGACGCTTTTAGCGTCATTTTTTTTTCTTGTTTTTTGCCGCGTGGGTGGCGAGCTTGAGCAATTTTGCTTGCAAACTCGGCGGTGCATGCGCTGCAAGCTCTGTTAATTGTTCTGCAGTACTTTCGCTCATGGTTCGACAACTTTTTTGTGTCTTGAAGCTAGGTTTGGGCTCACTTAATCTTAACTGTGCATCGGGGTTAGAAGTGACTTTCACTTGCCCGCATTCAGCAAACCCATTTTGTCTAAGATGAGACAAAATATCTAGTTTCAAATAGTTTAGTCGAGTTGCTAATGTGGCAGAAACGGCTTCAATCACTAAAGTGCCATCTCGATAATTTGCCACGCGACACTTTTTACTCAATATAGGACCTAGCGCTTTATCAAGCTCTGCTTGTAAAACTTGAAGACTATCGGTTTTAGCACCGAATCGGGTGATCTTGTTTGACCATTTGCCCATCAATTCATCTATGGATTTTGGATCATAGCGATTTTTAGCCATACAGCAGATACCACTTCAAAATTAACTTACCCAAGTATACCAGCATAACGGCAGACGAGAAGTGATTCTTGTAAGTGAAAATGCTTGAAATTTATGCCTGTCGTCACCATATAAAGAAAATTACCAGTTGGACCATCCTGCGGAACAAATGAATTGCTATGGCTTTTTTGCTTGATTGCATTTCAAAGGTTTGCAGACAGCGTGAGTCTGGTATGATAGGGGCAATTTTATATTCGGCATTCAGTAGGGCTTGATTGCTTTTACTGCCAACAGGACGCAGGGTGGCCATTGATATCCAATGCTAAAAGTGGATATGCGGTCAGCCATCACTAGAGTGAAATGGTTTAAACATGATAGCGAACATTTTTACCAAAATTTTTGGTAGTCGTAACGACCGAACGATTAAAAAATTAAGAAAGACGGTCGCATTAATTAATGCATTAGAAGAACAACTTAGCGCACTTTCTGATGAAGAATTAAAAGCAAAAACAGCAGATTTCAGAGCGCGTTATGAGCAAGGCACTAGCCTTGACGATTTATTACCTGAAGCATTTGCGACGGTACGTGAAGCTTCAAAACGTGTCTATGGCATGCGTCACTTCGATGTACAGATGATCGGTGGTATGGTGTTGCACCAAGGTCGTATTTCTGAAATGCGTACTGGTGAAGGTAAAACTCTTACAGCAACTTTACCTGCCTACTTAAATGGTTTAACGGGTAAAGGTGTTCACGTTATTACTGTGAATGATTACCTTGCAAAACGTGATGCCGAAACAAACCGCCCGCTATTTGAATTCCTAGGTCTAACTGTTGGTTGTAATGTACCAGGTATGATGCCAGATGCTAAGAAGCAAGCGTATGCTGCAGACATCACATATGGTACGAACAACGAATTTGGTTTCGACTACCTGCGTGACAATATGGCATTTAGCATTGAAGAGCGTGTGCAGCGTCCACTGCATTTTGCCGTTGTGGATGAGGTTGACTCAATCCTAATCGATGAAGCACGTACGCCACTTATCATCTCGGGTCCTGCCGAAGATAGCTCTGAACTTTACGCTCGTATAAACACCATAGTGCCATCACTGACTCTGCAAGAGAAAGAAGATGAAGAAGGCGTTGAAGGTGACGGTGATTACACCCTTGATGAAAAATCTAAGCAAGTGCACCTAACAGAGCGCGGTCAGTTAAAAGTTGAAGAGCTACTTACTGAAAATGGCCTGATTGAAGAAGGTGACTCACTGTATTCTGCAGGTAACATCTCACTATTAAGCCACGTTTATGCAGCACTACGTGCTCATAAGCTGTATCAAAAAGACGTAGATTACGTGGTGAAAGACAACGAAGTTATCATCGTTGATGAACACACAGGTCGTACAATGGAAGGCCGCCGTTGGTCAGAGGGCTTACACCAAGCTGTAGAAGCAAAAGAAGGTGTGCGCATTCAAAATGAAAACCAAACACTTGCGTCTATTACTTTCCAGAATTATTTCCGTATCTACGAAAAGCTATCTGGCATGACAGGTACTGCCGATACTGAAGCGTTCGAATTTCAATCAATTTATGGCCTAGACACTGTTGTTATTCCAACTAACCGCCCGATGATCCGTGATGATCGTGCTGACTTAGTTTATTTAACTCAGGATGAAAAGTTTGAAGCCATTCTTGCAGACATTAAAGACTGTCAAGAGCGTGGTCAGCCAGTATTAGTGGGTACGATTTCGATCGAAAGTTCTGAGTACTTATCTCAGTTCTTACGTAAAGAAAAAATTGAACACAACGTACTGAACGCGAAATTCCACGCCCAAGAAGCAGACATCGTTGCTGATGCAGGTTTACCGGGTAAAGTGACTATTGCAACTAACATGGCTGGTCGTGGTACCGATATCGTATTAGGTGGTAACTGGCAAAGCGAAGTGGCTAAGCTAGAAAATCCTTCTGAAGAGCAAATCGCTGAAATTAAAGCGAAGTGGCAAGAAACTCACGATGCAGTTATCGCGGCAGGTGGTCTTCATATCATTGGTACAGAGCGTCACGAATCTCGCCGTATCGATAACCAGTTACGTGGTCGTTCTGGTCGTCAAGGTGATGCAGGTTCAAGTCGTTTTTATCTATCGATGGACGATGCACTAATGCGTATCTTCGCGGGTGAGCGCATGACAAACATGATGCGTAAACTGGGTATGCAACGCGGTGAAGCAATTGAGCACCCATGGGTTAACCGTGCGATTGAAAATGCACAACGCAAAGTAGAAGCACGTAACTTCGACATTCGTAAGCAGTTACTTGAGTACGATGATGTTGCAAATGATCAGCGTCGAGTTGTGTACGAGCAGCGTAATGAACTACTTGAAGAAGGCGATATTTCAGAAACAATTACAGCTATCCGCAGCGATGTTGTGAATGGCATGATTGATCAGTACATCCCGCCGCAAAGCTTAGCTGAAATGTGGGATATTCCAGCGCTTGAAGAGCGTATTAAAGCAGACTTCTTAATTGAACTGCCAATTTCTCAGTGGCTGGC
>Ga0114932_10000637_pt1 | contig 41600 bp, 34 predicted proteins | sample 2SBtaG_2_FD_87286 | JGI IMG/M metagenome (GOLD analysis project Ga0114932, IMG submission 87286) | Deep subsurface microbial communities from Kolumbo volcano to uncover new lineages of life (NeLLi) - 2SBTROV12_ACTIVE470 metaG | ecosystem: Environmental > Aquatic > Marine > Volcanic ...
AGTTCGTCGCTTTGGATCTTTTCAAAATTACTCATCGTATCCCTTTCGTGGAACGTGGAAAGCTAAAACGTTACTTGTACTGAGAAGCCAACGCCTGAATCATTTCGTCTTCATCGACCAACATCTGAAAAGTGTGATCACCAATCGTAACAGCCAAAACAGTTGAGCCGATTGGGCGAGCTTGATTTTGATCAAGAGTTTCAACCGTAGCATTTTCGATCTGAATCATTCCGTTTTCCTTTGTGTCGTTCTCGTGTGTCATGCTTATATTATAACAAGTTTCGCCGGGTTGTCAATCCCTATTCCGGGATTTTTTTGGAATTACTTCCAAGGGTGTCGCCGTGCATCTTGAATGCCAAGCCCGAAAATCGGGACAAGAATCAGAGACATGGCGATTGTGATAATGAGCGTTTCCATTTCGTTTTTCCTTTGCGACGTTGTTGCTTTGTATGCTTCTATTATACATACTTGCCGAAAATTGTCAACCCTGTTTAGCTATCCAATTCAACAATTGCCTTGAAAACTGAAAGAGTAACAATGATTTTGAAGATGATAAGAAGCATGTTTGTTTCCTTGTCGTTGTTTGTATGCTCCCATTATACTTATATTATCGGCAATTGTCAAGCCCACTCTCCACATATTCCAGATTTTTTTCCAACTTTTCGTAAACCCTTACCAGTAAAGGACTTACGCCGATTTCTGCCGGGGCATTTTTTGCCTTTTGTCAACGCCACCTCTAAGGGATTGGATCAGGTAATACTTGCCCCCTTCAATACTGCCCCTTACCGATACAGCCACTAGGGGATTGGTTAGGCTAGTACACTCTCATCACACCACTGCCATTCTGGTGGAGGCATTAGCTCATCCAGTTGTGTGGTGTAGCTGATACCATGCTTATCTATATCGTACTGTGCTACAGTACCATACTCAGTGTAGTCACCTACTACCAATGCCCATAGTACACCATCATCATCAGGTGATTCAGTAATGTAGTATTCCCACATGTTACTTAGTATTGCGTGTGCTATCACGTTGAGTGTAGCGTTACCTTTGCGTATCTGTCTCATTGTGTGTGTCCTTATGTGTGTAATGTGTAACGTGAGCTATAGGGGATTGGATAGGGTAAGACTACTATGCTGCTTCCATACTGTATTCATACTCAGCATGTAAACGCTGCTTAGTATTATATACTGGTATACCATCAATAACTAATTCGTAGTGTTCACAATGTAGATTGTGTACCAACTCAATCAGTGTACCATCTACCCACATAGCCTTAAGTATTTCGTAATCCATTACGCACCTACCAATTCATTCAAGGAATCTTTAGTCCACTTACTAGGAATACCTAGCTCATCACAGTTACTAGGACAACCACACTCAATCCACATCTTAGCAGAGCTAAGCAACTCACTTAGCTTAGCGTATGGTGAGTAATTGAATACCATAGCGTTACCAATGGGATCAATCACATAAGCAATCAGCTTAACGAGAACAACGTTGCCCTCTGGATCAAGCTCACTAATCCTATCAATAGTGAGCGTGTGATCTTCCAGACCATAGTCATCAGATTGGAAGATAGTTTTAACAGATTCAGTTTTCATCTTAGTTTTCCTTTCGTTTAAGATGCTTTCATTATACTATATAGATCGGCATTTGTCAAGGGTAATCTTGAATTAATTACCAAGAATATTAAAATAAATAATGTGTCCAATCAAACCTGCAAAGGCTGTTACTGTGCCGATTGTTACGATTGTTGTTGCGATGATTGTCATGATTGTTTCCTTTGTTGTTGTTTGTTATGTTCTTATTATATAATATATATCGTCATTGTCAAGAGTAATCTTGAATAATTCTAGAATAATATCTAAGTATTTTACTTACCCCCTATCACCCCCACCCATACCTGTTTCTCAATACCCCCTATGCTACCCTGTAGATATTAGCATAAGTATATTTACTAGAATACCTATCCTACCATAAGGGGTACTTTTATCTTCAAATACTTAAGTTATCCATCTTTCCAAAAAGGCCGGGGTGGTGCAAACACAATTCGCCCTCTCAGATCTCAATGTATTACCCAAACCTCCCTAATCGCCCCATGTTTCCTAGCACCATATCGCCCCTATATGCCATAATGTAGTGTTTTTTTATTCCAATTGGTGTATAATAAGACGGGCTACTATTTTTTAAAAAAGGAGACGACATGTCTGATTGCTGCAACAACAAGAAAAAGCATGGAAATAAGGTAGATTCTCAATTGAATTGCAAAGCAACTGCTGAATTAGACAGTCAGATTGTTGATGATCTTATGGCCGAAGATGCATCCCTCAAAGATTTACTAGAAACAGACACCCAAGAAGAAAATGCGGACCAAGATGACAGCTAAATTCAGTCATGCGGCAGTGGAACTAGGATGTGCCTACCACGGAAGGATCTTTGAGATAGAACTCCAAGGGACAGAAGCCCTAATGGAGCACAATGACTTCATAAGACGAGCCATTGAAAACAACGTATTCACCAAAGAAAGCCTGTTCAGCAAGGTATTCACCACTGACCACCAATTTTTCTACCTGTTAGAGAAGTACGAAAAAACCCCCGGCCCCGTAGAAGACCGCCTACTCCTATATGAGAGGGGTGTTGGCAGCATTGAAATTTCAGATGGTGTCACAGTTCTCAAGAGAGATATAGTTGTAGCTTGGGGGACTAGTCCCAATGAAATGTACCCCGCAGATTCACAACCCATACCATTTACTAATGAGGAAGAGAACAGCCTAACATATATTATAGTATCATCCGCATTCCCTGCGACTTATTCCGAGGCCCTAGCCGCCCCCCACACACTGATATCGTCTCAACACGAACCGTTCCTACCGCATCCTGTAGAACTACAGGAAAATTCTTTCTTAGGAAGGAAAGATGACGTTATTCAGGCCATTGATATGTCAGAATTCCCCACCATAGAGGGGATGCCTAATGCAATCGTAGAGTCGATCAGCAAATCACAGAGGCAAATCCAGCTAAAAGCAAGGAGATTAGATCTAACCCGCAAGAATTCTGTCGTTGGAGCACCAGTTGTTAGATTAACACCTGAGTTTTCTGATAAAGACAAACCACCAGCCCAGAAGGGTTGTATTATATATAACACGGACAAGGAATGCTTGCAGTTTTACAACGGAGAAAAATGGCTTACAGTTAGGGGGGTAGAAGAATGAAGATACCCCCAAGTATGACACACCAGCAGGTTGTAGATCAAATACAGGTCGTTGTTAATAGAATCGCCCCCAAGTACACATTCTACGGATATGAGGCAGACGATCTCAAACAAGAAGCCTTTATAATCTGTATGGACGCACTCGATAGGTACGAAGACGGTAGACCACTAGAGAATTTCCTATCTGTACATCTATCCAATAGGCTGAAGAACTTTGTTAGGGATAATCACTACACCAAGGACGAAGAGGAGAAAGCCCGCGTAGTAATGCCCGGACAACTTGCCAACGAAGAATATATAATAGGAGACGACTCACGACGCTTGGATGTAGATGATTTTTACTCTACAAAACTGGACTGGAAGGATATGACCCACATAATTGACATAAAACTCCCAGCCCAACACAGAGCAGACTATTTAAAGATCGTACATGACGTATATGTTCCTAAAAAACGTAAGGAAGAAGTACTACAGGTCATATATGACATACTAGAGGAGCATGGCTATGCGGAAGGGTAGACTTAGTAACGAAGAGGCCCGTTTCATCACACAAAACGCAGAAAGACTCAGCGTGGATGAAATAGCAACTGAGTTGCAACGTGATCCAGAGAGTATTAATTCTTTCATAAAAAGGAAATTAAAGTTGGGCCTTTCCCGCGAAGAGGAAGCAGCCTACTCACTAGAGGATAGACCATACTGGGCGGAGCTTAAGCAGCAGTTTACGGAGGATGAGCTAACATTGTTTAAGTACCATTGGGCGAGGATTATCTCCCAGTTTAAAGATGACGTGTTTCCCACGGAGGAGTTGCAGGTGGTTGACGTGATTAAGCTTGAGCTTCTCATGAATCGCTGCTTAAAGGGCAACAAAGAGAACATTGACCAGATTAGTGCGTTTGAAGCAATGATACAGGAAGAGAGAGCCTGCGACCCCGACCAACAAGACAGGGACCGTATTTTGAACTTGGAGCGTCAGGTGTCCAGCCTGAGAGCCGCACAGGAGTCCTTGAATAGGGATTACCGCGACTTGCAGACCAAGAAGTCGTCCATGCTTAAGGAGATGAAGGGAACCAGAGAGCAGAGAATTAAGCGACTGGAAGACTCAAGGCAATCCTTTACGGCTTGGGTAATCCACCTCATGCAAAACCCGGAGGTCATACATAAGTACGGTGTTGAAATGGAGAAGATGAGACTATCCATGAACAAAGAAGAGGAAAGATTATCGCAGTTTCACAGGTACGAAGATGGGCAAATAGATCAGCCCTTCTTGACGCCTGACACTGTGCAGGACTAGTACCTAACTCAGGAGAGGAATTAGATGAAGAAGGCTATTATTTTTGGCGTTACGGGACAAGACGGAAGCCATTTGGCAGATCTACTTTTGTCAAAGGATTATGAGGTGGTGGGCGTTGTGAGAAGGAGCAGCGTAGACACTACTGGAAGAATTAAGCATCTAACAGAAAATGACAATTTCAAACTGGTGCATGGAGACATCACAGATGCGAGTAGCGTAATCAGTATCTTGAGAGATAACGAGAATGTAGATGAAGTCTACAATTTAGCAGCGCAATCGCATGTGGGAATCTCTTTTAAGCAACCCGGATTAACTTGGGATATTACTGGAAAGGGATGTTTCAATATCTTACAGGCTATTGTAGATTTGGATATGTTGGGATGCAGATTCTACCAAGCATCTTCAAGCGAGATGTTTGGTGATTCATACGATGTCGATAAGGATGGAAACAAATACCAAAACGAGGATACGAAATTTCTACCTCAGTCACCATATGCTATAGCCAAATGTGCAGCACATTACGCTGTCCGGTTATTCAGGGAAGCATACGGACTCCACGCGAGTGCAGGAATACTATTTAATCACGAGGGACCAAGGAGGGGCGAAAACTTCGTAACCCGTAAAATTACCAAATGGATAGGCGACTTTGTTAAAAGCGGAAAAGATAAAAATTTTCCAAAGCTCCGTTTGGGTAATCTAGAGGCGTTCCGAGATTGGGGATACGCCGGAGATTACGTTGAGGGAATGTGGATGATGCTTCAGCGGGATGAGCCTGACGACTACGTTATATGCACAGGCGAGACACATACGATTAAAGAGTTTTTGGATTGTGCCTTCGGACATATAGGGATAGACGACTGGGCTGAGTTTGTAGTAATAGACCCTGAGTTTTACAGACCAGCCGAAGTTGACTATCTAAGGGGAGACTCCTCACTGGCTAACAGAAATCTAAACTGGTTTCCTAAGCATAGCTTTGAGGATCTTGTTCACCTGATGATGGAGCACGATCTAGATGAAAATATACAAAGTATACCTTGACCTATCCTTAGTGATAACAGTCCTAATTAAATTCAAACTTCAAGAGTACAACTCACCGTTTCCGATAGTCTTTGTAGAGGCTGGCGATCCAGACGAAGCTTGCTTTCTTGCCACGTCTGGACTGATGAAAACTATTTTAAATCAGGACTCATCTATTGAAACGAGGATACTCTGTAGAGAAATACGCCACGATATCCGGGTTTTAAGAGCGGTATGTCAATGAGAAGGAATTACCAAGACCCCGTATATAAAGAGTGGAGAAGTAAGGTATACAGAAGAGATGGCAGGAGATGCCAGATGCCCGGATGCAAGTCCAAATATAAAATTCAGGCACACCATATAAAGAAATGGTCAAGAGCAGCCTCTTTAAGATACGACATTGATAACGGAATTACCCTTTGCAAAAGCTGTCATGACTCGATCAATGGAGCGGAGTCTCATTACGAGTCCCTGTTCTCTGAGATAGTGAGGAGTAAAAATGGTTAAACACAGCAAAGCACCAGATTTTTTTGTTATCAAAGATACTAGAGAGCAAGAAGGGTATTACTTTGGTAAATACAACACCTGTGCAGGCATGGTCGAGAGAAAACTTGACACTGGAGACTACAGCATTGAAGGTCTTGAGGATAAGATATGCGTGGAAAGAAAAGGGTGTGTGGAAGAACTGGCTCAGAATCTAGGACAGAAAAAACATGCATTTTTAAACGAGGTGGAGAGAATGAAACCCTTTCCACATAAGTTTATGGTTCTTGAGTTCTCTTTGGAAGATTTGATTAATTTCCCTGAGAATTCAAGGATACCAGAAAAGAAAAAAGCTTCTGTAAAGATAACAGGAAAATATTTACTTAAGTGTTTATTGGAATTCCAGCTTCATGACGGCATCCACGTCCTCTTTTGCGGCAACAAGCATAACGCTTTTTTAGCTGTCAGCAGTATTTTCAAAAGAGTGAACGAGATGTATACCACAGGGAGAAAAAAATGACAGACCCAACTGGGGAAGTTCATTCTTATGGGGTAGACATTGCTAATAGGGAAATATATCTACACGGACAGCATGGAGCATTTGAGGAAGATCCGGGTGTTGATTACCGGATGGCCTCTACGTTCATAAAAAATATAAGACATCTAGACGCCAAAACCCATAGTTCTATATTGATTCATATGCACAGCATAGGGGGCAATTGGAATGACGGCATGGCTATTTATGATGCCATATCTATGTGTCGCTCATACGTGACCATTCTCGCTTATGGACAAGCCGAGTCTATGAGCAGTATAATTCTACAAGCTGCCGATGAGCGAATTATGACACCTAACTCGTATTTTATGTGCCACTTTGGGTCAAGCGGTATGGTGGGCGATTATCAAAGCGTCCAGAATGCGGTCAAGTTTGAGCAGTCCATGACAGACGCGATGCTTGAGATATATACCGAACAGTGCGTAAACGGAAAATTTTTCAAGGAGCACTATAAAACAGTAACCCCCGAAAAAGTCAAGGGCTTTATACGGAGAAAAATCTCCGCAGGGGATTGGTATCTAAACGCTCACGAGTCAGTCTACTACGGGTTTGCTGACGGAGTAGTAACAAGCAAGAAGTTTGGTAACGGACATATCACGAGAAGATGAACAAAGTAAAAAAAATAGATGAAGCTTGGCTAGGAATTGATATACCAGACAAGGACATATTCAATCCATCCCAAATGCTGAAAGCCTCGGAAGATGACTTCCACCTAAAGCTTACTTGGTTGATGACACAGCCAGAGTACTTTTCTTTTTTGTGTAAGGAAATCCTAAACATACACCTTCTTCCATCACAGGCTTGGATGCTTAAGGAGATGTGGGGTAGGAAATTCCCTATGCTGATAGCAAGTCGTGGGTTTGGTAAGTCTTTCATACTTTCTTTATACGCTATACTCAGGGCGCTGCTACTACCTAGGAGAAAAGTAGTTGTCGTTGGTGCTGCCTTTCGCCAGTCCAAAGTTCTGTTTGAATATATGGAGACAATATGGCGAGACGCTCCCATGCTTAGAGACATATGTGATAATAACAGTGGGCCGAGAAGAGATGTTGACAGATGCGTCATGCGGATTAACGAAAGCACCGTTACATGTCTACCTCTTGGCGATGGGCAGAAAATCAGAGGCCAGCGAGCCAATGATATTATTTCTGATGAATTTGCTTCCATCCCCAGAGATATTTTCGAGAATGTCGTCGCTGGTTTTGCCGCAGTAAGCGCCGACCCCGTTGAAAATGTTAAGAGGCTTGCGGCAGAAAAGAGAGCTGCCGAATTGGGGGTCTCTACTCCACAGGCTGAGTCCGAAGAGGTCGAGGGTAAGGATAACCAGATTATATTATCGGGTACTGCGTACTACGACTTTAACCATTTCGCTACCTACTGGAAAAAGTGGAAGTCTATTATTAAAAGTCGGGGATCGAGGGCTAGACTTAGAGAAGTTTTTGGTGGCGAAGACGCCCCAGAGAATTTCGACTGGACACAATACTCCATAATTAGAATACCCTATGAGCTTCTGCCAGAAGGATTTATGGATGCTGACCAAGTTGCAAGATCCAAGGCCACAGTTCACACCGGTATATACCAGATGGAGTTTGGGGCGTGCTTTACCAGAGACTCTCAAGGGTTCTTTAAAAGATCTCTAATAGAGTCCTGCGTAGTGTCTAAAGAAAACACAATCAAAGACAGCTTGGGCGGTGAAATAGATTTTGAAGCTACGCTAATTGGTGACCCGAACAAGAAATATATTTTTGGTGTTGACCCCGCTTCGGAGGTTGACAACTTTAGTATAGTGGTACTTGAAGCCAATCCAGATCACCGCAGGATAGTCCATTGCTGGACAACAACCAGATCAGAACACAAAGAAAAGGTCAAGAAAGGCCTATCCAGAGAAACAGATTTCTACGCCTATTGCGCCAGAAAAATCAGAGATCTCATGAAGCTATTTCCCTGTATCCATATAGCGATGGACGCTCAGGGTGGAGGTATAGCTGTTATGGAATCCTTACATGATAACGACAAGATACAAGAGGGAGAGTTGGCGATTTGGCCAGTTATAGATGACGACAAACCAAAAGATACAGACGATGAGAGGGGTCTTCACATATTAGAAATGTGTCAGTTTGCTAAATATGAGTGGTTGGCGGAGTCAAATCATGGCATGAGAAAAGATTTTGAGGATAAGGTTCTCATATTTCCATTCTTTGACGCTATCACACTCGGGTTATCCACATCAGATGATGCGATAAAGGGAAGGATGTTTGACACTCTCGAAGAGTGTGTTATGGATATTGAGGAGCTGAAGGACGAACTGTCCATGATTCAGATAACACAGACAGCAAACGGCAGAGATAGATGGGACACCCCAGAGGTTATTGTCGGAGCTGGCAAGAAAAGCAAGATGAGAAAAGACCGTTATTCAGCACTGCTCATGGCCAATATGGCGGCAAGGGTATTACAGAGAACACCAGCCCCACAAGAGTATAGATTCTACGGCGGGTTTGCTACCGATGGGGGCTTTAGACAAAAAAGTAACGAAGAGCCTTACTCTGGTCCTAGCTGGTTTACGGACAACATGAAGGATATTTATTAACTTGTGTATAATCCTATAGAAACAATCCAATTACATTCCAACTCAATTGATTGAAAGATAAAAAATGAGCGACAACAATAACTTTATCACTTGGGACGACAACGACCCAGACAGCAAGGCCACTGCTTTTTCGCGGTTTTCCGACAGTATTGATTCATACAGTGGTCTGTCTAAGTCTACAGGCGGTCATTATAGGAATTTCGTAGATATTGAGCCAAATAGGTCTGTTAGACCCGGATTTACTAGTCAGGATTACTATGCCTTCAGGCCAACAGAGGATGTCCCCAGCCAGCAGCGTAAAGCAATCAAGATGTGCATGGACGCATACGAAAAGGTTGGAATAATAAGAAACATTATTGACCTTATGGGAGATTTTGGTAGTCAAGGCATTAACCTTATACACCCCAGCAAGAGTGTTGAAAAGTTTTACCAGCAGTGGTTTAATAAGATTAACGGAAAGGAGAGATCGGAGAGGTTTCTCAACAACTTGTATAAAACAGGGAATGTAATTTTATATCGCAGCAACGCAAACATCACCCCTGAATTAAGCAAGTATATGAAGTCACTTGCCAACGACATCAAGGTAGATGTTCCTAATCTAGAGAGAAACGTCATTCCGTGGAGATATAACTTCTTTAATCCCACGACAGTAAAGATGCAAGATGGAGGCTTATCTCTATTCTTGGGGCGAAAAGCTCTCACCATTTCAGCAACCAGCTTTCACGACAACTTTAAGAACGGACAGATACCATCGGATGTATTAGAAACTCTACCCCCCAACGTCAAGCGGAGCATCAAGAGGGGTGACAGGGAGATCCCCCTAGACCCAGAGCGGATTTCAGTTTTTCACTATAAGAAAGATGACTGGAAACAGTGGGCCAACCCCATGATATTCGCTATACTTGATGATATTATCATGCTTGAAAAGATGAGATTGGCAGATTTATCAGCTTTAGATGGTGCCATTTCTAATATTAGACTATGGACTCTTGGTAGTTTAGATCATAAAATCCTACCAAATAAAGCTGCTATCAATAAGCTTAGAGACATCCTGTCTAGCAATGTTGGGGGCGGGACTATGGAGCTTGTTTGGGGGCCTGAGCTTAGCTATACAGAGTCTAATAGTCAGGTATATAAATTCCTAGGTTCTGAAAAGTATACATCGGTTCTCAATAGTATATATGCTGGCCTTGGCGTCCCCCCCACCTTAACGGGTATGGCCAATAACGGAGGCGGCTTCACTAATAACTTTATATCTCTAAAAACACTGGTAGAGCGATTGCAGTATGGCAGAGATCTATTGTTACAATTCTGGAAGAAAGAGATCGAAATAGTCAGGAAGGCCATGGGCTTTCGTTATGGTGCCCATGTTCATTTTGACCAGATGAGCCTATCTGATGAGTCCGCTGAGAAAAATCTACTTATCCAGCTTGCGGATAGAGACATTATCAGCCATGAAACTATCCTTGAGAGATTTAAGGAAATACCAGACGTGGAGAAAATTAGGCTCAAACGGGAAGTCAAAGAAAGAGACAAGGATGGATCACCAGACAAAGCTGGCCCTTACCACAACCCCCAACACGAGAATGACCTAGAGAAGATCGCCTTGCAGTCTGGAAAGGTTAAGCCTCAAGACGTTGGTGTTGACTCTACTGTTCCTGACGACGTAATGTTCCCACAAAAGCAGGAGGGTCCGGGGTTTAAGGGTGACAAGAAAGCACCCAAGGATAAAAAAGATAATGGCAGACCTCCCCTCAAGCAGGATGACGGACCAAGAAAGAAGCGGACTGAAACTCCCAAATCTAAGCCGGGGCTTGCTGAAACCATCGTATGGGCTGAGGCGGCTTGGAACGAGGTGTCATCTGTAGTCAACAATGCTTTCCTAAGCATCAAGGGAAAGAAAAATCTAAGACAGCTCACTAAGGCGGATGTGTCTGATCTGGAAAAGGTCAAACTGGATGTATTTACAAATATACCAACTATGGAAAAGGTGAGCGACGACACCGTGTATAAGATATTATCTCAAGATCTAAAGGCTCCACAGGATTTTAGCGAAGTTCTTGTGTCTCACGAGGTGAGTCCCGAAAGCATGAGCATAGACAACTACAGGAGAAATATAGTTGGTCTGTATGTTGAGTACGTTAGCCAATCAGACTTTAAGTATAGAGACCCCAAGACTGGGGAAATATACTATTTCGAGAGACGTGGCGTGTATAAAAAGAATGGAAGAACACTAGTCTTTGTGTCTAAAAGTGATGTTAAAACCAATAATTAAAAAAAATTGTGTATATTCTCTTAGGAGAGGTAAGACACCATGAAAATATACAAACAAGAACAGTTAGACGGAATTTCTAATCTAATAGAATCCAAGTCGTCTGTTGCTTATTGTGCTCCAGCCTCAGTGGTTTCAAAAGAAGCTAGTGAAGACTTGGCACTTGCCAGCGACAACCCGACGATCAAGAAGTTATTAGCTCAAAGTAATCCAGATCAGATAGACCTATTTTACCTCGAATCCGTTTTGGTCTCCACTGGATGGAATAAGAATGATGACGTTTTTGACATTGGAGAGACTTGGGCTGCTAGGAATACGCCAGAAGATAAACAATTCAATTTCATGCACAATGAGAATGATATTATCGGGCACATTACGGGTAGTTACATACTAGATAAAGAAGGAAATAGAATTTCTGGTGATAGCGAAGAGGCTCCTACAAGCTTTGATATTATCACAGAAGCTGTACTCTACAATAGCTGGACTGATCCTGAAAATAGAGAAAGAATGGGACAGATTATTGCGGAGATCGAAGAGGGAAAATGGTTTGTATCCATGGAGTGCTTATTTGCGGGTTTTGATTACGCTCTCGTAGACCCCAAGGGCAAGTCAAAACTATTAGCAAGAGATGAATCGTCAGCATTTCTTACTAAGCATCTAAGGGCTTATGGCGGAACCGGAGAGTACGAGGGCTATAAAATTGGTAGGGCTTTAAAACAAATTTCTTTTTCTGGCAAGGGGCTAGTCTCCAAACCAGCAAACCCTAGAAGTATCATTTTAAACTCTAGCAGAGCCTTTCAAGTTAACGAGAGTGACATTATCACTAGTATTTCAATAGGAGATGTTCAAATGTCCGATAATAATCTTTTAGAGAAGCAGGTTGCAGACCTTCAGTCTGAACTCGCCGCAGCTAAAGAACAAAATGAAGCGATGAAGCAGAATATCGAAGCCGCAAAAGATAAAGAATTTGCTGCTACGGTTGAAGCTTTTGAAGCAGAAGTAAAGGAGAAGAGTGGAGCCATTGCTGAACTTGAAGAAACCATCAAGTCTACACAGGCAACCATTGCCGAGTTGGAAGATTCTCTTGCCAAAAAGACAGACGAGTTAGTAGAAGCCCAACAAGCCGTTTCTGACATGAAGCAAGCAGAAAGAGACCGTGGTCGTCTTTCAAGCTTGGTGGAAGCTGGTTTTGATGAAGCCGAAGCTCAAGATTCACTGTCTCTTTACGAAGCTCTTGACGACGATGCTTTTGAAGCTATCGTGGCCAAGTGGTTCGACAAGAAGAAGAAGAAGAAGGACGAAGAAAAAGAGAAGGATGAAGATGCTAAGGCAGAAACATCCGAAGAAGACGAAACCCCAGTCGCTGAAGAGGCTACGGAAGAAACCGAAGCAGAAGAAGTTACTGAGGAATTGTTTGATGAGGTGGAATCAACTGAGGCTACTCTTGTCGATGCCTCTGATGAACAGGACGAGCTTTCCGCAACGCGAGCAAGCGTAGCAGAATGGCTTACAGAAAATGTTTTGGGCAAGTAAATCATTAAACAAGAACAGGAGATAACACAATGGCTCTAAAAGCAGATAGATTAGAACTCCAAACGGATATTAGCTTTTTCTATAATGACACAGCTACTACTCGTGGTGGAGTTGTTGTCCACGGTTCTACGGCTGGCTCAGGCGCAGCTATGGATCAGGGTGTCAACTTAGTAGAAGAGAAAGCCGCAACCGCTAGCGATACGGTAGTGGGCATTCTCCTCAATGATGTTGTTAATAAAGACCTTACCAGAACTCACCTTAATTTCCATAAGGATGAGGTTCAGAAGGGTGGAAAAGTTACCATTCTTCGTAAAGGCTACGTTGTAACTAACAGAATTACAGGCACACCATCGGCTGGTGACCCAGCTTATGCATGTCACGTCACTGACGGTAATATCCGCAAGGATTCTCCCGGCAGTTCGGGTAACCTTCTGGTTGGCAGATTCCTCTCGTCTGAAGACGAAGATGGTTATGCCAAGGTCGAAATTAACGTACCCTAAGAGTACCTAAACATAAAAGGAGATAAACAATGCCTACGAATAATAGACCTAGTGACGAATTCATCGCTCTACTCCGCCAAACCGGTGATAGCGATGTTAGTGTGGCAACCGCCGCACAGAGAGAGTTCGCAAAGGCTTTAGAAATGCCTTTACGAAAAGGAGTTTTGGTTGGTAATATCCTTGGTAACATTTTTGAGACAATCAATGTGGAACCGGGAAGTACAACTGAATTTCCGTTAGATTTGATTTCACCGGGACTCGAAGGTGAGCACATTGCTTACACGAACCCCGGACACGGTAGAATTCCAGAACGTAGCGTCGAAGGCGATTACGTCATGATTCCCACCTATAGTATCGCATCCTCAATTGACTACTTGCTCCGCTATGCACGCGAAGCTCGCTGGGATATTGTTGGTCGAGCTATGCAGGTTATGGAAGCTGGCTTCGTCAAGAAGATGAACGACGACGGATGGCACACTGTGCTGGCCGCTGGCGTTGACCGCAACATTCTGGTTTATGACGCCGACGCAACTGCGGGTATGTTCTCTAAGAGACTTGTTTCTCTTATGCAGACCGTTATGCGACGTAACTCTGGTGGCAACAGCGCTTCCGCTGGCCGTGGTCGCCTCACTGATCTCTACGTTAGTCCAGAAGCGTTGGAAGATGTACGCAACTGGGGTATGGATCAGATCGACGAAGTGACTCGCCGTGAGATTTACACCGCTAACGAAGGTGGAGCACCTATCACCAGAATCTTTGGTGTAAACCTGCACGACCTTGACGAGCTTGGAGAAGGTCAAGAATATCAAGACTTCTTCACAAACGAACTGGGCGGTGCCGTTCAGAGTGCCGACAAAGAACTTGTCGTAGGACTCGATCAGTCATCCAATGACAGTTTCGTTATGCCCGTCAAACAGGCCCTCCAAGTCTTTGAAGACCCAGCTCTTCACAGACAGCAGAGAGCAGGTTTTTACGGTTGGGCTGAGCTTGGTTTTGGTGTTCTGGACAATAGACGAGTCATTCTTGGCTCATTCTAGTCCCTAGCTCCAACTACACCCGCCTTGGAGCCACCTCCATTTACTTGGGGGTGGCTCTTTTTTATGTGTATATAACTATAGAACGTGTTCTTTTAGGATTACATATAGGAGACAATAATGGCCGCACTATCGGATTATTTAGAATCAGGACTATTGCACCACATTTTCAGGGGTGAAACGTTTGCCAAACCTACAGAGGTAGCCATAGCCCTCACAAGCGGCACCCCCCTTGACTCCCAAACGGGAGCTACTATCCTAGAGCTTTCAAGCGGAGATGGGTCGATTTCTACCAATTACGGCAGAGCTACCTTGGGTAGCCCCGCTGTTTTGCCAGACACTTGGCTATACACATCTGACGACCACGCTCAGGGTAGCGGAGTTATTAGAAATAGTGGGCAAATAGTATTTGGCACCGCACTAACTGATTGGGGCTGGGTTTCTGGTGTTGCCCTGTGCGACACTAGCAATTACGCTTCTGGCAACGTATTGATGCACGCTGCCCTTGACAACCCACGTATCATATATACTGGAGATAATGTTAAGTTTGACGCATTGACCTTAGAAATCAGTTTCAAGTAGGGATTAGGCAATGATTCTAACCAAGCTCAAGCTGGTAGAGAATATAGTCAGTGAAATATCTGACAACTCTACTGGCCAGATATCGCCGTATGATGTCAGGCATAACCTGCTGGACATTGTAGATTCCGTACATAACCTTACGGAACAAAGCGATTTAAACGCCAAAAACTTCTCTACCCCCGCATTAAGAACAACTAGGGCTGGCCAAAAGACTATCGCCAACCTCCACTTGCAGGGGTATAACAGCGTAGACAATACTGCTGTGGGTTATTCTGCGTTATCCGCAAACTACACCGGCGAGAAAAATACAGCCATAGGCTCCCACGCAATGGGTTGTAGCCTGTACGGCGACTATAATGTTGCTGTTGGTAACCACTCTTTGGCTGGGAATATATTTGGTTCTGGCAACGTGGCTCTGGGTAATCACGCCCTACACTTCAACAAACAGGGCGATTACAATATAGCCATAGGTCATAGCGCTGGCTATTATATTGACCAAAACTCTAGCTACAACTTCTACGTAGCCGCTCACGCATACCAAGAAGCTGAGATATGCGCTGACCCATCCGGCCTTGGACTCAAGCCCCTCCTCTTTGGGGATCTCAAAAACAATCGCTTGGGGATAGGGGTCAAAGAACTTGATGGATATGGAGTTCTTCAGGTAGCTGGAGACATCACGCCGTCTGGTACAGATCAGTACAAATTGGGCCATGAGCAAAGAAGATGGAAGTCTGTCCATGTTTCAGATGTTGTAGATTATCCAGACCACAGCAATTTATCGTTTACTGTAAGCACTAGAACCAATGACGACTACTTGCCTTCATACACCACCCAAGATGTAATGTATCTTTCTAGTGGGGCGTATGTGGGCATAGGGACCGCTGCCCCATCTGGATCTCAGGGGGTACTCACCACCAAGGGTAACGTTGTACCTCTTCTTGACAATACATATTCCCTCGGCTTTGGCGGAGCTTCACCCCTGAAGTGGAAGCATGGCTTTTTCCAGAACATCACAGTTAGCGGCACCGCCAACATTGAAGACGCTATATACAAAACGATTACAGACTGTACATATGACTGTAGAACGCTCTACTTAGCGTCCAGCGGTTTATGCGAATCAGAAAACCCATGCGGATACCTAAGTGATGAGTCCCTAGAGGGTGGCGGGTTTGTACTTCAGTCCAGCGGCACTAACTACAGAAGAAATTACGAATTCACCTACCGCTCACCAGATAGCACCCTAACATGCCTTGAAGGCGACAGCCCATTCACAAGATCGACTTGGCGTAGTAATATTTCTATGGAGGTTGCTCCCTCCGGTCACGTCAAGGTGGACAGGGTGATAGGTAGAGACAATGTAGCCCTCAATACTACTAATAACTGTTTTGGATGGTTCCTTAAAAAGGATACTGATGTCATACGAGAGGGCGTGCTTGGTAGGAACGAAAGGCAAAGGATTGAGCACGATGGAGATGGTGGCACGTTCACTTTAAGTTATGGCGGTGTTACAACCACCGCAATAGCGTACAACGCGAATGCGGCCACTGTTGAATTAGCGTTAGAAGCATTATCAAGCATATCTGATGGTGATATCATTGTTACGGGTGGCGGCGATAGCCGGGTATGGGAAGTTCAGTTTACCGGAACCCTTGCTTTCACCAATGTTGGAATGATCACTATTGATTCTTCCAGCCTAACCAAGGGTGGTGTGGCTCAAGCTGGAACTACCTTCGGCTTTGTTTACCTTGGTCAACGAAACCTTCAGGATGGTAATGACTCCATCGGGTATATCAGGTTTAGAGGTAGCACAAATGTTACAGGGGGTACTTTTGATGTAAGGCTGTATATAGACACATGCCCATACGGTGTCTCATGCGCTGCAACTGAAGATCCGATGGACGAAATTTGCGTAGTACAGGGGATTCCATACAATGCCTCGCAAGCAGAGATAGCTGCGAGAATATCAACGAAAATCCGCCAGAAGTACCCCCACCTCCTGCAAATGACTCTTACTCCCACTAATTATGAATACGCTTACGCTCATAGGCGAGTTCAAGACTATACTGGCAATCTCCGCGACCCCAACGCTACCCTTATAACAAATAATTACATATACATGCGGGTGATTTCGGGATGGACCGAGGATTTAGATGCTAACAGATATAAAGATGGAAGTAATAGAGGCTTCCAAATCGGAGATAAAGCCGGGCCTAGACGAATACAGTGGTACGGGCAACATAGGGGTGTTAACCTAGGCGTTATTGATGACAACCTAGTAAAGACAAACAATGGAACTTACCGTCTTGAATATGCAGCCGCTGGAGCTGCGCTTGGGAGAGGCGGTTCGATGACTGATAATAACTATAACTGGTTCAACCAAAGAAATGCCACGGCGGTGGCGATGGCCAAGAAGAGACATTATTTTTGGGCTTGGCTTATAAAATCAGACGCAACCAACGTGAATACTCATCGTGTTCCAACACATAATTACTCAGTATATGCCAACAGACAGAGTGGAAGTGTACCAGCTTACTTAGACGTTCAGATGTCTCCAGAAGATATCAAGAACAAGCTTCAAACAGCGTGGGGGGTCAATGTCAGAGTTGAAGCCCTCAACGACATACCAGACTCAACTGCTGGCGACGCCACTTACGAAGAGGGTCATGGGTGGTACAAAGATAGCGTTGGCGCAGGGGATTACTACACTAGCCCCAGAGCTATGGCTCAGTGTGGCATTAAGATAACCCTGCTTGACGCAGCAAATCAAAACAACAGCATCTTAATGACGCCAGCTCACCCACACGTCCATCCTCTCGCTGAAATTGGTGTTGATAATACCGACGAGGCAAGTACTAGAACGCCGGGCTACCATCATCAGTGGTACGAAGGGATTATGTATAAATGGCTCCAAGAGAAATCTAACACGGCTGTGTCGGCAGTTAACGCCGTATCTTACGTGGTACATCATGGATCTGCTGATATTTCCAGCGAGGTGGTTTCTAGGGACGTTGTTTATCTAGCTCAAGAACACCTAATTAAACCCAACCCTCTAACCCCAGCCGGAACGCTAGCCAATGTTACTGATGTTAACTTCGTTGCCGCCTCCGGTGATGAAAGTGACTATTTCGTAACGTACTCCTCGTTAGAGTCGGGTGTTGCCAACCCCTTGCGTGTTGGTCAGCGTTTAGTTTCTAGATCCAAGAATAAAAAGCTAGACAGTGGGTACAACCCACCCCTAGAGAAAACACATGGGTTTACTCAGGAGTATGTAGACGAAGCCAACAGACTCGCTTTCAATGGTCAGCGTAAAGATAGATATTCTCTAAACGCATATGACGACACAGCCCGACCAATCAGTGCTTTTACCATGATGAGGTCTAACGACCCCGGACTCGTGGGAATTACTGATATATTTCCGGGGGCAGACCTCATACTTCCAGAAACCATCTTTAACATCCAAAGTACTGGTGACGCAATAGCTAGGGTTACAGGTGGTAACCAAGATAAAGTCTCCTTACAGTTGCTATCTGGCAGCAACGACCCAGAGAATGGCATGGAGCTTGAGTATCTACCATTATCTCGCAGGGTTGACCTAAGCCTATTCCAAGACTCTGAAAAGACAGTTGTTATCACTATGGATAACAGCAACAACTACGTAGGTATTGGAACTGTTACGCCTCATGAGCGATTAACTATTGCATCCGGCTTGGACGGAACCGCCGTTCTCAGTATGGAGCAACATCCTGTAGACTACGACCCAGACGCCACCAGTAACTATGGAAAAATCTTTGTTGGCAACAAGGATGTAACGGGGGCGCAGTTTAATCAAAGCCAGTCTATATACTTTATGGACGATGCTGGCAATAAGTTTGATCTCACGTTAAACAAGTGGGACGTTACCGATGGTAGGGCTGTTTATACGGATGAAAATGAGAACACATATATTGGCCTATATTCGCCAGATAGAAGAGACGATGTTGTTTCTCAGGGTCAATACAGAAACACCACCCTTGGCCATTCCGCCCTACACGAAATTACCACCGGCGATGATAACATTGCCATTGGTGTTGATGCTGGCAGGGAGCTTACAGTTGGTAGCAAAAACGTAATATTGGGCAATCATTGTGGTGATGCCTTAGTTGAAGGTAGTGAAAATGTAGTATTGGGATACAAGGCGTTACAGAACTCAACAAGTACAGTATCCAACAGTATTATAATTGGTGGAGAGGGTATTGGCGATAGCCTTGAAAGTAGCTACAACTTTATACTTGGTGCTGGAGACGATCAGATTCTACTTCAGGGGACGATGGGTCCAACAGAGGCTGACCGACACCTATGGGTTCCGAAGCACAGGTTCTCAGTCTACGATGGTGCTATGGTCGATAGCCTGTCCTTCAGGCATGATTCAAATACATTTGGCGGCATTAACGGCCCAGCCGGTGTGATTGAGAAGAAAGATGGGGCGGGTAATAATTACCCAACTGGAGGTATAGAGTTTAAGTTTACTAGTGACACAGAGTCCAAGAGCCTGTTCTTGTTGCGTCACCATGTGGCGGCAATGGATGAAACTACAAACTATTTCACACCAGATCCAGAAAGACCATACGCAGAGCTTTTGGGTGACTTAAAACTCAAGGGGGCCATTAGATTCCGAGACGGAACCTCTCTTGAAACCGCAGGTAATGTGATTGATGCCGGTAGTGGTATTAAGTCAATTCAGAACCCCGGAGAAAACAAAACGTTCCACTTGGACTTCGAGAACAAGCTGGAAGAACACGACACCTTTTCCACGGTCACTGACACCAATTCGTTCTTAGCTATTAGCACCGACAACCTTGTTGGCAAGATCAGCCTTGCGGATGTGGGAAAAGTTCTTGAGGCTGGACGGCCTAGAATCTTCGATTGTGGAGCCGGTGGTCAAAACCATGTGTTTACCAATACTACCACAATTGACTCCAATAGCTGCTACAATAACTTCTTTGGGTACAAGGCTGGAAACGAGCTAACAGACTGCGACTACTCCAACTTTATTGGTGTGGAGGCGGGTGCCAAGGGTGCAAATAACGACCACTCCAGTTTCATTGGCTACAGAGCTGGCTTTGAAGCAGACACAGCAGATAACTCAGTCTTTATTGGTCCAAATGCTGGGTATAGAGCCGATGGGTCGAGAATGTCTGTCCTAATTGGTAACTCTGCTGGCTTGAACGCCGCGAGTAGTAGGTCTGTTGGTATTGGAGACAACGCCCTAGAAAGCGTCACTGGGGAAAAGAACATAGAGCTTACCGTGGGTATTGGTGGGGCCAGTACAGACAGGCTTATTAATGGAACCAAAAGCAACAAGATTAACATTGGTGACTGTTTAGCCGGAGACATGGCGACTAGAAAGCTGTCGATTGGGGCCGCACACGTCGAACCCACAGCCATTCTGGAAGTTTCCGCCCCGGCTACAGACGCAACAGCTAGACTACAAGAATGGAAAAATTCAAGTGGTAACGTAGTAGCATATTTGGACCAGAATGGAAACTTGCATATAGACGGTACTGTCCAGACATTCTAGCCTAGGAGATAAAGAATGCCGCTTGTCTTGGCAGATAGAGTTAAGGAAACATCAGTTACCCTTGGCACAACTAAAAACCTTGTTCTTGGGGGTACTTTTGGGGCGTACCAAACATTCGCAGTAGGCGTTGGTGATGGAAATACGACATATTACGTCATAGAAAACAACACTAATTTTGAGGTGGGCATAGGAAAGTACACCGCCAGTAGCAACACGCTATCAAGAGACACCGTTTTACACAGCAGTCTCAATGGGGCGAGGTTAAATCTAGCCGGAGTCTCTATTGTTTTTGTTAGCTACCCGGCAGATAAGAGTTTTATTATTAACGAGGACGGGGTTGCCTCTGGTGTATCATCAAACTATACGGGGGTAGCATTTCCAGATGGAACATTACAGGAGACGGCCACATACCTGCAAGGTACGGGTGTTACAGAGACAATACCATACTGGACAAGCAATATAAACCTTAGTCAGGACATTAAACTAAAGTGGAAACCAACTGACAGCAAGCTACTGGTTGATGGCAACGGAGACTTTACTGGTCGTCTCAATGTAGGAAACAAAGCTTCCATAACGGGGGATTTTACATTAATCAGAAACTCTGCTGGCAACTTTTTTCACGCCTATGTTGACAACGAGAAGGACACCAGAATTGGGCTACACCTTACCAATGAATCAGCACCAACTTGGAAACTTGGCTTGAAGTCGTCTTCCTCTACTTTTTCCATGGCCCCAGATCAGGGTTATATGTATGGTAGAAACGGAAGTGTTGGAATGTACTCAAGTAGCGACAGTGCGTTACTGATGCATTACACTACCGGATTGTGGATCAAGCATAAGGGTTCAGATCTAGTCAATGTTGATAAGGATGAGGGCGTAGTCCTAGACAATGCGGGACAAACCACCACCGCCCTCACTGTAAAGTCGGCAATTTTGCAGACGGCTAATTTGCAAGAATTCAAAGACAGTTCTAGTACTATTTTGGCCTCTTTTAGTCACAACGGAGCTTTGGTGTTTGATTCCCAGATAGTAGACACAGATGCCCCAAACAAGGCCCTTTACTACAGCTCCACAAAGAATAAGCTGGTTTTTAAAGATAGTTCAGGTATCGTAAATGAACTCCATTAGTAACCACCCTTAAGACATAACCACCGCTAACTTAAAACAAAGTGTGTATAAATAACTGAGACCTGTTTACATAAAGACGATTAAGGAGAGAATAAATGGCCATTTTTTCAGTTGAAATTGCTGACGCAGACGTTGCTCGCGTTTTGGACGCAATAGCAGGAAATTACCGTCGTCAAGAAACTATTCCAAACCCATCCTATACAGGCGATGTCGAAGCTGTGGATGGTAATGGAGACCCCATTTTGGACGAGTATGGAAACCCAACGTACACTGAACCGGTGGATGAAAATGGAGATCCAATCCCTGAATATATTGACAATCCAGAAAGCAAGCCCGTTTTTGCGAACAGAATAGTGAGGGAGTTCCTCACAGGTCACGTTGAGGCGTTTGAGTTGGAATCAGCCAAAAGAGCAGCCGCCGAGGCTGTGGATGCAACCGTTGACATCGTTGACCCGCAGGCGTAGTGAATGTTTGGTCATCACGCATTTTCTGACTCCCCAATGCCTCATGACAATGGAAGGTCAGTCAATATCAATCTCAGCATGAATACGAAAGAATCTTTTATTTTTACGATCATGAAGAAGATCTCTTCTATATTAAGCATACAGAAAGAGTCCTAGAATGCAAGAGATTGTAGAAATTACTTTGTCAATACAACAAATATACGCAATAACCTTAACAAGGTAGAGTTATGGCTAGTGAGATACATGTAGACGATGTTGGAACTAGGTTCCTAATAACGGTTCAAGACGATGGTGTCGCCGTAGATATCTCCTCAGCCACGGCGAGGCAAATTAACTTTAAGAAGCCTAGTGCCACGGTGCTGAACAGAACAGGTTCTTTATTTACGGATGGGACTGATGGCAAAATGTACTATGACGCAGTTGCCGGAGATTTAGACGAAGCTGGAGATTATAAAATTCAGGGGAAAGTAATCTTCAGCGTTGGGACTTTCTCAACTGATGTAAAAAAATTCAAAGTCCATTGTAACATATAAGGTATAAGAAATGTCTTGGCAAGGTCAGATATCAACAATAATTAGACACCTAGTAAACGACATTGATTCGTCTACTTACAAATATACCGATAAGCGAATAGAAACCACCGCATTAGTTGCGGCCCAACTTGTGACTCTAGAAGTCGATTTAGGCAACACCTACACGATCAATGTTGAGCAATGCGCCCTCAGTCCAGACCCAACAGAAACAGCCACTAGAGACAACGCCTTTATAAATCTTGTCTCTATAAAATCTGCCTGTATCATACTAGGTAGTGAAGTTCGCACAGAATCCTCAAACGCTATATCAATTAAAGATGGGCCGTCAGCCATAGATCTAAGAGGCGTTGCGTCCACATTGATTGTATTATACAAAGAACTATGTGGAAAGTATGACAAGATGTTACTAGATTACCGAGCTGGTAACAGCATAGCTGGACAAGCCATACTTGGCCCCTACAGTCCGGGAAGCGATTATGCTGGCCGTAACCAAGGCCACTCGGGTCAACGTGGCGGATATTTACATTAACAAGGAGACTATTCGATGACCATAAGATCAAAGACAGATATCAGGACAAACATTGCGGCAGATCTTGCTGACAACAATGCTGGGCTTATATCAGCTCAGGATGTAAGAAAAAATATAGACGACATCGCCCACTCTATCAACTCCATTGTTGGCAGTGGTAATCACAACACTGAATTTCCATTTACGGGAGACAATGTTAGAGCAAAGATAACTGGCGGCAGCTACGGCATGTTTATTGCTGAATCTGGCGTGAATTTTCCCAACGGTGGTGGAACCCAGTATGTTCCATACCCCGGACCAGAGGGCATTGATCACAACGTACTGGCAAATAGAAATGCAGACAACGCATCGCACACTCAGTACCTATGTATTGATGGAAGCCGACCCATGGCTGGGAATCTACCCATGTCAAACAACAACTGGATTGGAGCTTCTGGGTATATTGGCTCTGGCCTTAAATTTACAGCACACCCCGATCTAGGTAGGGAAGATATTCATGTAGGACTTTCAGGGAATTTTGTTTTCCATGATGGGTCAAGATTTGACACCGCAAAAGCCACGGCCAAAGCTTGGATCAATTTTGACGGAAGTGGTACCAGCACATATGGCACACCAGTTGTTAATTCGTCGTATAATATAGACTCTATAGAATATATGGACGCCGGTAAGTACAGAGTAGCTTTTACCTCCGGCACCTTCAAGGATAATACGTATATAGCTGTTGGAAATAGTAACTCAAGATCCACCGCTTCTAGCAAAGAAGATTTTGAAATTAATACGGTTGGTATGGTTGCCAGATCTGGCGACGATGCAGAGGTCTTGCGTAGCCTGACATTCTGCGTTCTCAACGCCGCCGGTAATTATGTTGACTCTGAGGTGAATGACCTAGTGGTTTATGGTCTTGGTTCGGGCACAACGGCGGAGCCAACACCAACTATTATTACAAAACCTGCACCGTAATCTCACAAGGGATAAATAAATGAGTCACATAGTTGTACTTTCAGATAGAGTTAAAGAACTCAGCTATACTACCGGTACAGGCCCAATGGCGCTCAACGGTGCGGCAACTGGGTTTAGCTCCTTTGGCTCTTATTATGACCATAATGCTCCCCTCTTTTACGCAATCACGGATGGGACAAATTATGAGGTAGGTTCTGGCCTTTACCAAAGCGCCGCTTACGACGCTGGTGATGGTATTACAGAAAACCAACTTGTCAGATTTCCAATGCGAAGCAGCAATTCGCACAGTAAGGTAGACTGGTCTGACGGCACGAAAGAAATCTATGTTACCTATCCCGCAACCCATTCCGTGTACACCGGGTCAGGTCTAGGGACATTCCCAGCACCCCAAGCTAGCGGTCTTGCTTTTTGGGAAACTTCTAATTTACTCAACTACGATAATAATATCGTGTGGGATTCTACCAACAAGAGGGTTGGTATTGGAACCGGAACCCCTCAGTATTCAATGGATATTGGCGGTCATGGGGCTTCTTCAGCAGTTCAAGCTTCTGGTTTTATCGTTGGCACATCAGGTATATTCTTTCCTAGCGGAACAAGCATTCCCGGATATAGTGGTGGCCGTCAGATTGAACACTTTATAAGAAACGAGCTAGACCAGAGTGCTCTTGACGCAGGCCTGATCGGTGGCTCAACAGGGTCATCTGCTGTCCTTGAACTGAGCGGCATTGTAAACCAGTATATATTCCTTAAGCAGCAAAGTAAGGGTCTGGTTCTTGCTGGACCAGCGAGTGGTTGTGAAGGCTCTTGCTCTCCCGCCTATCCCTCTTTCCGATTCTTAACCCTAGAAGATATCCCAAGTCTGGCAAGTCTTTACGTAACACCCCACGACACCGCAGCAAAGGGTGGAGTGGCTATATGGCATGAAGATAAGATTATTGGCTATGACCCATCGTTCATTTGGGATAGCGGGTTCAACAAACTAGGTGTTAACGTTCCACTCCCGACTTACACCCTTGATGTTGGTGGAGAAGGGCGAGTCCGAGGTGCTTTGCAGGTAGATACCGGATTAAACGTTGGTGAGAACACCGTCATGAGCGGCAACCTTCAGGTCAGAGGTAATCTTGACGTTGTTGGTACAACTACTTATATAGATAGTGAAACTGTCACGGTTTTAGATAAAAACTTAGAACTTGGCTCTTTAAGTGGTGATGCTCGCTGGACAGACGCTCAGATTGATGGGGGCGGTCTGATTCTCAAGACAACAGACTCAACCGGTGACAAGCTATGGATCTGGAAAGACGCAACAGACGCTTGGACTACTAGCGGTAATATAGACGTTAGCGGAATTACTGGTCTCACGGCTGGTAGTGGCTTGAGCCTCACATATAATTCAAATGGTCAATTACTCAACCTCAATGTAACAGATGTTTTCAGAATCAATTCAAATGACAGTACCGAGAGGGAAGTAACGCAAGACGACAAGATTGTATTCAAGGGTGTTAGCGGGATCGCAACATCTACTGATATTTCAGCGTCCAATCCTAATACGTTGAATGTATTCTTTGATCCCACTGAGCTGTCTGGCATACTTAACAGCGCGGCTTCCACCGCCGCAGACGACCTAACTACCGCCAACTTTACGGCTGCAACATTAGTTACAGAGCCAGAGGGTCTAAACTCTAGCGACAACGACACCAGCATACCGACGACAGCAGCAGTTAAAGACTATGCAGACCTAGTATCTGGCCTTTTACCGTTAGCCGGAAGTGGTCTCATTCTAACTACAGACAATAGGCTCCATTTTGCGGACCCCAACAGCCTGACAAGCATGCTTGACGGCGACATTGTTTCCAATGACCAACTGCTCATCTTTGATGACGATCCGGGTGTTTGGAAGTCTGTCACCATTGAAGAACTTCAAGATGAGATTCAGGCTGGTAACATAGTCGCAGCGGGTAGTGGTCTTATTATTGACGGCGACAAGAAGGTACACCTCTCTGACCCGGCTAACTTGACCAGCATGCTGGATGGAGATATTATTGCTAGTGACCAATTACTCATCTTTGATAATGATCCCGGCGTTTGGAAGTCTGTCACTATTGAAGAACTGCAAGACGAAATTCAGGATGGGAATGTAATCACTGCTGGGAGCGGCTTGATTCTTGACAGTGAAAAGCAAATGCACCTCTCTGATCCAGCCAACTTGACCAGTATGGCCGATGAAGATATTGTCTCTAGTGATCAACTTCTCGTTTTTGATGACGATCCGGGTGTCTGGAAGTCTGTTACCATCGAAGAACTTCAAGACGAGATGCAGGGCGGGAATATAATCACTGCTGGAAGTGGCTTGGTTCTTGACGGTGAAAAACAAATGCACCTCGACGATCCAGCAAACCTCACTAGTATGCTTGACGGAGACATTGTTGCCTCTGATCAGATGCTGATCTTTGACGATGATTCTGGAAAGTGGAAGACGGTTACAATAGAAGAGCTTCAGGATGAGATCGACCCCGGCGACGGTGGCGGAGGTTGGTTTAAATACGTAGACATCGACGATGCCGACTCCGGTAGCTGGGGAACTTCCAATATCGAGGCAGAGACTGACGCCACCCTCAAGCTAGTTGCCGGTTCTGGTATTGAGCTTGGAAGTAGAGACTCAACAGAAAACGCAATCAGAATATATAATACTGGTATGCCGTATGTGTCTGGTATGCTGGTACATGCATCCGGCGCTCTCGATTCCAGAATTACAACCGTAACAGATGCTAACACACTGCTCATCAATGCCTCTGGAGCCGCCATTTCTGGATGGGCAAACAACCGCTATGACACTAACGCCACTACGTTCCACGCTTCTGGCCATGCAATCTCTGGTTGGGCTGGTAGTCTCGTTGACGGCATAGTTTCGTATCATGCTTCCGGGCATGCAATCTCTGGTTGGGCAAACAACCGCTATGACACAAATAGAGCCTTGATTAACGCATCTGGAGCGGCCATATCTGGCTGGGCTAACAATCGTTATGATACTAACGCTACTACGTTCCATGCTTCTGGCCACGCAATCTCTGGTTGGGCTGGAACCCAATTCAGAACAGCCGGAAGCGGTTTAGCCCTTCATGGCGTTAGCATGGTTCTTCAAGACCCAGATACAGATTATGATGCTGTCACAGCAGGCACTACGGTGGGTGCAGACCAAGTTCTAGTATGGGATGATAGCGATTCACGTTGGAAGCACATGTCTCTAACCGAGATGAACGCTGAAATGCTTGATAGTGCACACATAGACGATGAAGAGGTTGATGTATCAACTGATTACGTTCTCTTCTTAGATGGTGGCGTGAACGGGGCTATTAAGAAGGAAAGCTGGGCTGATTTTGCAGCCAAAATAGCTGGGACAAACATAGGTTCGTCAAATGGTCAATTGACCGGTGGCGCAGGCGGAGCTGGTGGTGAGACTAACCAAAACGCTTGGTCTTATGTCAAGATTAATGGGGGGGCAGACACAACCAACGGACCAACAATCGACGCTAGCGAGAAGACAGATACCGTTGATTTTAGTGGTGTTAAAGGTGTTGAAATCACCTCTGTAACATCTTCCGATTCCGTTGTGTTCTCAGCAGCACCTGCTTCTGGCTGGACTAATTACCTAGTTGCCCACTCTGGCGCTGCCATTTCTGGGTGGGCTGGTGATCAGGTTGCAGCAAACACGGCCTTGATTAACGCATCCGGGGCAGCAATCTCCGGCTGGGCTGGCGATGAGATTACAGCAAACACGGCCTTGATTAACGCATCCGGGGCAGCAATCTCCGGCTGGGCCAGTGATCGTATTGATGTCAACACAGGGTTGATCAACGATAACACTAGCTTAGTTAACAATTTGGACTTCTTCAAGATAGTCAAGGTTACTGACACAGATGGTGGCGGCTGGGGAACTTCTGATATAAACGCAGATACGGCTGATGAGACGCTTAGCATTGTTGGCGGCAGTGGTATTGAGTTGGGTACAATTGATGGTACAGATAACAAGCTTCGCATTTACAACACCGGTATGCCTTACGTGTCTGGTATGCTTGTTCACGCTTCCGGCTCACTGCGTGACGCAATTACAGCAAACACAGCCCTTGTAAATGCATCTGGAGCTTCGATTTCTGGGTGGGCTGGTGATCAGATTACAGCAAACACGGCGTTGATTAATGCGTCTGGAGCATCCGTCTCAGGATACGCCGCAAGCTTTGGCATATTCAAGACGGTTGAGGTTGACAACACAGATACAGAATACACTTGGGATGACACCACATCCGTTGCTGACGCTGTAACTGATACTCTTAAGCTAGTTTCTGGTTCGGGTATAGAACTGTCAGCAGATGCAGAGCTTGATTCCATAAGAATATACAACACGGGCATGCCATTTGTCTCAGGAATGTTGGTCCACGCCTCTGGGGCATTGAACGACAAGATAGATGGAACGTCTAATATCACTGCCGATTCTGGCGTTATTCGGGTTGGTAATGAAATCAGGCTTGAACCCAATACATTAGTTCATTTGGATGGGTTTGATGTTGGTCTTGCCGATCAGGACTTTAAATTTCTTTCTATTGGCACAGACGATGAGAAATGCTGGGGTGCCAATAATGGCTCTCAAAATATATACCGGATGCTGATTGGCTATAAAGCTGGCAGATGGGATAAAGGGAGCGATGGCGTCCAGACTGGGAATTCGCATGCCAATATGATAGGAGCTTTTGCGGGGTACGATTCAGATGGCTGTAATGATACCAATGCGTTGGGTCGTTCAGCGGGATCTGATGCCCGGATGCTTCCTTATAGTAACATAATAGGCTACTATGCTGGTTTTCATGCCACAGGCTGTAGTACGTCTAACATGATAGGCCGCGAAGCTGGTCGTCAGGCAACTGGTTGTGACTACACTACTATGATTGGTTTGCAGGCTGGGATGCATTCAAAAGATTCTGAAAGTGGCATCATGATTGGGAATGGGGCTGGGTTTAAAGCGTTAATGACGTTGGATACCATTATGTTAGGCCGAAGCGCAGCAAGCGGCGTTAACTCATGCGTGTCCAGTGTCGCCATTGGTTATCAAGCCGGGGCGGAGGCAGTAAGTTGCAAGCATGACAGCATGATTGGTTCTCAAGCTGGGTATGAGGCGACCAACGGCCTAAGCAACAACATAATGGGCTACCAAGCGGGGTATCAAGGAAGTTGGAATCAATACACCAACATGATTGGAGCCACTGCTGGTTACGGGTCGTACAACAACGAGTACGCCGACCTAATGGGCTATGGCGTTGGTAGGGAGTCAACACGTCTCGATTTCACATCCGCCATTGGTTATCACGCCATGTATAGGGCAGAAGATGTCGAGTCCACAGTCGCCATTGGTTATTACGCCGGTGCGCACTCAAAAGATGCACTTAAGTCTGTATTTCATGGTCGGCATGCGGGGTATGGGACCAGCGGGGTTATCAACGCGATTGCTATTGGTCCATCCGCCATGTATAAGAGTGATCACCGCATTATGGCAAAAGATGAAAATGGTACAGCCACTGAGTTTGACTCCGACAACAGAGTCAACTCATACGCCATATCATTAGGTCAGCAAAGTTTTCAAAAGTCCCAGAGGGTTGTAAATAGTATTGCCATTGGTCGCAGAACCCTTGAGATGTCGAGACCATTCATAACCAACTGGGCCGATGACGATCATATCATAAAGGACATGTACGGTAACGTCCTTGATTACACGAACTTTGCCGCTTTTGGAACTAAGAACGATGTTGCTATTGGCTACCAAGCGATGTCCCAGTCAAGGTTTACAGAGTCTAATATAGCTATTGGCGAGCACTCCATGTCGAATGTGGGGCAGGTTAATATGAGGGGCGGCAAGTCGCGTACCTACCTCGGCAGGGAAAGCTGGCAGACAGAGCCGACAGCTCAAGAGTATAAGAGCGCTGGAGCAAAACACAACATTGCGATAGGCACATGGGCAGGGTACATTGGTGGTGATTTCTCAGATCGTGTCGGCGTCTACAAAAATCAGTACAATACATTTATTGGATACAGGGCCGGTGAGGCAGGTAATTGGAAGCCCCATCAAAACTGCGGAATCATATTAGCTGGATCAGACGGTGATAATGTTATCGAATCTGCCGGTGTGAATAAATTCAATCTATTCAACACCATTTCCGGGGATCATGCTCACACTGGAGCGAGTGCTTGCTCTGTCAGGATTGGCGATGTCACGGTTGTATCTACCCCCGGCGCCACACTACACATAAAACCAAAATTAACAACCCAATTCCCCTTAAAGGTTGACACCACGTCTACCGAGGGTAGGCCCCTAATTATAACCGTAAACAAACACAATATCAACCTAAACAAGGGTGGTGCGCACTTCAACGGGAGTTCATACATCCAGCGTATTGATGGTCTTAGCTCCAACAATACCTCGGCACAATCTGTGTATGCGAGACCGGAAAACCCAATTGTTAACTCCCGTGGATGGCTATGTGTTCCATGTTTCGACGCAAGGAACCAGTCCGGCTCCAAAAAGGGAGCTATACTACCAAAAGCGTCTGAGAACAATGGTATGGTGGCCTTCTTGTGGGCTGACAACAACAACATGTTTCACGTGTACGCAATGGGTAATTACTGGTGGAGATCTATCGACCCGTTCCATAAAAACCACGGTTTCGGAAACTGGCATAACTAATAATCCTAAAGGACAGTAATATTTAACACCAACTATTTGGAGAAAATAACATGGCTGATGTAGCAATTAATGTAAGCGGAACAACAGAAAGGAACGGCTCGGTGGTTGTTGGTGCTCCTAGAGGAGCAGGCACCGGCGCTCTTGGTTCCAAGTATACGTTGTTGCCCGGAGATTCAACAGACATGGTAAACAAGGGTGCGTTCTACGGTCACAATGATGCGTTAGAGCCGACTGTCCTTGATACCAAGTATGATGGCCGGTTCGACGACGTTAGATACTATTCTGGTGATAGACCTGCTGACGCATAAGGAATAAACCATGCCCATTAGTGTCCCGCAAAGTGTTTTTGATAAATACTACGATGTCATCGACTCGACTTTTGATATCTTTGGCGTTACGTGCCAATTAGTTTCGATAGAAAAGGTTGAGGAGATCATATATTCGCCAGACAATAACATCCCTGATAGGAACTCTATCAACGCTCATAGAAACAGGGGAGGTGGCGGCTACGACAGGGGAACAAAGACTATAAAAGAAGTAGAGTCATTTACGGATATAAAGCTCAAAGTCTATTGGGACGCAAAGGACTGGGTTGGTGTCGCTGGAAACATTAAAGCTCAAGATAACACAATACAGACTATAGGATTAATGAAAGACTTACCAAAGATACTAAAAGCAAAAGAACTTATAGTACACAAGGGCATAAAAGACTACGGAGAGATGAGGTTCCAGAGAAACGGGGCGCACATTCCAATAGGGTTAAAACAAGATAGATATTTTTCCTGCTTATGGCAGAGGACCACATAATGACGATTAGTATCGAGCTGGTTGAGTCTCTGGCTTCTTTCACTAAAAAGGTTAATGCCGGAATTGCAAGCCACTTAAACAAAAGACTTAGATCAAAACATAGCTATATAACTTCGAGAGTCAGGGGTTATGTCCAGATGTGGATTAGGGCACAGCCAGAACTGCTGGATCTAGCCACAAATTACGGGACAGCAGGTTCTCTCGCTAGTCAGCTTGGGTTTACTTATGGAAGTAGTAGGGGGGTTGCGGATTTGGTGGCCGTGGCGGTTGCCGCATCCGTTGAAGTTCACGTCCAAAAATTTGATTCAAACTTAAACGGAGGAGTTTTTGTAAAGATACAACCAAGAGATTTTGCAAACCTTGTTGGGGTTGGTGGGGCATCTATACCAATAGCGGGAGGTTCACTGCCTTGGCTGGAATGGCTTTTGCAAGAGGGGCACACAACGCTTATTGTGGGGTACGAGTACAACCCACAAACTGGTCTTGGTAGATCAAAAGCTGGAAATATGAAAGCTGGAGGGTCTTGGAGAGTCCCACCGCAGTATGCGGGCACGGTAGATTCAAACTTTATCACCAGAGCACTTGTTGGCCCCGCTCAAGCAAAAGACATAACTAGAATATTCAAAGCTATTTTTAGGTAATTTACAATGTCTACAGAACAACATTTCAACCTAAAAGGCATAGATGATATCTTTGACACAACTCTAAGCAATGAGTTGCAAGATAATATTGTTGAGTTTTTAGATTGGGCGTTGTTACAAAAGGGAAATTATTACAATGTTACAGTTGGTGAGCTATCGCCCCAAGGCTATGACTATAGCAAACTAAGGCCTTCATCAAATGAAAACTATGCTTCTGGAGTAGCTTGGGAAGGCTCTAGGAAAAACTGGGTGTGGCAAAGCGGGGTAGCTTCTTCGCCGTCGCCTTTAGTTGGAGACAATAATACGATTCCGGGGATATCAGGCGTCTATGTAGACGATACGTTTTACGCATCTAATACCGTTGGGACGTATGCCCACAACGTGGACTATTTTAACGGCAGGGTGGTTTTTGATTCAGCGATCCCCACGACAAGTAAAGTGCAGGTAGAGCATAGCTACAAGTGGATTAATGTTGTGTATGCTAACAACTTGCCATGGATTAGAGAGATACAATATAGAACTTATGACCAGAATGGGGAATTCCTACAGACTGGAAAGGGACGATGGGAACAACCGGCTGAAATGAGGGTTCAACTACCCGCAATAGCAGTTGAGGTTGTACCAAGGAGAGGAATGAGGGGTTACCAATTAGGTGGTGGGCAGTACATAAATACTGACGTTTTATTTCACTGCTTGGCGGAGGATGAGCTTACTAGAAATAAGCTAGTGGATATTGTCTCGTTGCAGAACGAGAAAAAAATCTTTATGTTTGACAGCAATTCTATAGCCTCAAGCGGAGATTTCCCCCTAGATTATAGAGGTTTTCCAACATCCGGGGCTTTAAGATACCCGGACTTGGTAAATAAACACTATAAGGATGGTGGAAGCCTCAGATTGGCTAATGCATCAATACAGGGTATGGATGTTATAAATAGCAATTTTTCCGCAGGTATAGTCAAGTTGACAACTGAGGTAATTAGACCAAAGATTTGAGTTTTAGTGTATAATAAAATAGAGTTTTTCTAACTTTCTACAGGAGAGAATAATATGGCCGCTAATAACAGAATTTTCTACGCCTGCCAAGCCGTAGGGATCAGGGAATGCTTCGTCACTGGCGATCCAGTAATGATCCACGGCGTTCAGAGCGTCGGAATAACAACAAACTTCAATCTGGAGCAAGCTTTTGAGCTTGGTATGATCCAGATTTACGAAAACATCGAAGGGCTTCCAGACGTAGAAGTTACTCTGGAAAAAGTTCTTGATGGATATCCCCTAATGTATCACCTCGCTAGTCCCACACCAGAGAGTGTAGGTATGGTGGGTAGATCAAAAGAGAGAAGCTGTCTAAGCTTAGGTATCTACAGCGATGCTATTGACGCTGTTTCAGGTGTCCCACCCGTCGAAGTTTACTGTTCCGGCATGTATATCGGAAACGTGAGCTACACCGTTCCAGTTGATGGAAACGCAACTGAGTCGATGACTCTTCAGGGTAACCATAAAGAGTGGCTGACTAGCAATCAAAACCTCACTAAAGCAATCACTGAAACCCTAGCCAAAATTGACGCTGCTCCGCAGGGCAAGGGTTCAGATGAGCCTAAAGCTTACACCCAAGCTAGTGGTGGTATTCAACGTAGAGAAAATGTTAGAATTGACAAGTCTGAATTTCCAGTGGCCGTCTACGGATGTAGTGGATCTGGTATCGGCAATGGTTGGGACGCAACTGGCAAAGTACCGAGAGTGCATTTCCAGAACTTCTCAGTCAGTACAGACTTCTCCCGTGAAGACATCCTTGAGCTTGGTCGTAAGATTCCTTACTACCGTGCTCCCGGATTCCCAATCGAAGTTACGACTGAGCTTGAAGCAATTGCGATCTCTGGCGACTTTGTTTCAGCGTATGAAGCTGGTAATCCCAATTTCTGGACTACCGGGCACGCTGATTACAATCCCTCAGCTTCTGGTGACAACACCGGACAAGAGGCGATTAGGATTTCACTGCAAGATGGTACTTGGTTAGACATGGGTAGAAAGAACAGACTCTCATCTGTAAGTTATGGTGGTGGTGACGCCGCCGGTGGCAATGTAAGTATTTCTTATAGCTACACCAACTTTAACGACTTGGTTGTCTTGCATCCGCAAGACCCATACCAGAGTAGTTACACCACTCAGCAGAAGAAGTTCGTTGAGCATACAACTACTGACAAATACGAAGAGTAAGTTTGGTGGGCTTTTGCCACCAAGGACAAAATAGGGCCAACTGCGATAGCTAACTAGGATAGCAAGTACGCGGCCTTATTTAAGGAAGGAATATAACTTATGAAAGACTCAAAGCACTCCCGTTTCGTGAGGTATCGGAATGAACCAACATGAGCGGGAGTACTTTATATCTAGGATACGCTCCGGCAATGTTATTATTAGGAAGAAGGGTCTTAAGCTAATTATAACTCCGCCAACCTTGGATCAAGCAATTGATTCGTGTGCGGTATATGACGATGCATACCGCCACGCGGAAGTCGAGGGCGTAATGACTGAATCGGAAATGGAACAGTGGATGATTCAGAAGGGATTTTGGTCCCATGAGGATGAAGAGAAGATAGAAGGACTGAAAAAGGAAGTAGAAAGATGCAAAATTGAAATATATAATGCAAGAAACAACGAGGAACTAGCCGCTAGGATTAGGCTGTATATTAGAGCGGGGGAGCAGCAGATGATAGGGCAGCTCTCCAAAAAAAGAATATACAGCTCTAATACCTGTGAGGGTAGAGCCACTGTTGAGAAGTTTTGTCACTTGATTCGTACATGTACAATGTTAGATGACAAGATTTACGATTTTGAAGAATTATCCGTAGAGTATGTAATGTCCTGTTTTCAGGATGAACTTTGTTCAGATACAGAACTGAGAGAATTGGCTAGGAATGAACCTTGGAAATCATTGTGGGTGATGCGCGAAGCGGCCAACGCCCCGCTGTTTCCAAACCATGTTGGAGATTTAGAACTGACCAATAATCAAAAAGGGCTAATCATCTGGTCTCAAACGTATGATAATATACAAGAGTCCCTAGATTGCCCTTCTAAGGATGTTATAGAGGATGACGACATGCTTGACGGATGGTTTATTGTACAGGGACAGAAAAGAGATAAGGAGAAGTCTGAGCAGGAATTCGAGAACTCAACCCGGAATGAGAAGATTAAGAATTCTCCCGAAGTGTTTATTTTTGCAAACACCGAAAGAGATAAGGACAGAATAGATAATATGAATGATGTAGGTGGCAGGGTGGTTAAAGCCCAAAGGGAAGCTTTAATGAAAAGGGGTTCAGGCTCTACTGCCCAAAACGAATTCCAAGACGAGAAAATAAAATTTAATCAGATGAGTAACCAACAATTCAAAGGAAAATTTGGAGGGTAAAATGGACAAAAATGATTACGTTGATTTAGTCAGGCAGAGGTCAGACTATAAGCAGCAGAGGCAAGATAAGTATAAGGTAGATTCAAAAGACAGACTATCTAAGATACTTAAGAAGAAAATCGAAACAACCATGATTGGGGCTTTGAGTAGTCTTGAAGAACACTTTGGCTTTTTGTGGGATTCCCCCCAAGGCGAAACTCTTTCTGAGGAGCAAGCCGTTATGAGGGATCTTTTCCAAAAGGTAAGGTCGGAGATACTAGACAAAGGAAACAATCAAGCCCGCAACGTAGATGCAGAGTTAGCACAATACGAAGTGGAGTGGTTGAAATATTCGATGAAAATACCTGTAGTTTCTAAAAATGAGGAGGAATAAGATGGCCAAGGAAAAAGAAAAGACCGTAGATGTTAAGATTGGGGACAGAGTGGAAAAGGTTGTCGTTAGACGACCCGGAAACACCGTCATGAATCAGGCCCAGAAAGTTGGAGCCAAGGTTTGGACAGAGTGTGTTCGGGATGGAATTATGACAAAAAAAGAGCTAGAGAACTTCATGAAAGATCAGGGCATCTGGAATGAAGGAAAAGATCTAGAGCAGGAAAAGATAGTAAAGAAAATATCTTCCCTTGAAAAAGAGCTTTATTTTGGTGGTAAGACAGGGAAGATGAAAGCCTCCAAAGGCAAGGAGATAGCCATCAATATGAGGAGAGAAAGAATTAAGCTGCGTAACCTTCTAGCTCAGAAGTTGGGACTAGAACAAAACACAGCGGAAGCTCTCTCTGAAAACGCCAAGTTTGATTTCTTGGTTGCAAGCTGTACTTTTCGTGAGGATGGTGCCACGAAAGTGTATGCAAACATGGAAGAATATAATGCCAAGGCGGATGAAGAAATCGCTTTCGAGGCTGCTACAGCGTTAGCGGCTTTGACATATTCCGTTGATAAAGATTTTGAAGAAAAGCTACCAGAAAATCAGTTTCTCAGGAGGTTTAAGTTTGTCGATGAAGACCTTAGCTTGGTAAATACCGATGGTGAGACTGTTGACACTGACGGCAAGCGTATTGACGATTCCGGCTACTACCTCAATGAGGATGGCTTAAGAACCGACCAAGATGGCAACCCCTTGGACGAGAATGGGAACTTTGTCCCTACCGTAGTCTACCTAGACGATAATGGAAAACCCATTAAAATCGAGGAGGACGAAGAAGTTACAGAAGCACCAGAACCAGAAGACAAAACGGAAAGATAAATGGATAGTGTGGTCGAATATCACAAAGGCTAAACAATGTCTAAATTCGTACTGACTGCACAACTCCAGCTACAAGCACCAACAAACGTAGCTAATGTTTCGCGGCAGATCCAGCAACAATTGCGAGGAGCAACGGTTCCTGTAAATGTTCAGGGGTCTAGGCAAGCTGCAACCCAGCTTAATAAGGTAAATGCGGCCACTAAACAGGTGACCTCATCAGCCGGTAAGATGGGAGCAGCTTTCGCGGGGTCCATTAAGCGTTTTGCGGCGTTTTCTATAGCTACGAGGGCCATAGGCCTTTTAACTCGTGGCCTTGGTGATGCTGTATCTGAAGCAGTTGCATTTGAGCGTGAGCTAATCAAGATCTCGCAGGTTTCTGGGAAAACCATGCAGGAACTGAAAGGTTTGACTGGTACAATCAGTAACCTTTCTACTGCTTTGGGGGTCAGCTCAAAGTCATTAATTGGCGTCAGTAGAATCTTAACTCAGGCGGGTCTTTCCGCCTCAGACACTGAAGTTGCACTCTCAGCTTTAGCAAAGTCTTCTCTTGCCGCCACCTTCGACGATATTACACAGACCGCTGAAGGTGCTGTTGCTGTACTGAATCAGTTCAAGCAGGGGGCTGGAGCGTTGGAAGCACAGCTTGGTGCTATCAACGCCGTTGCCGGTAAATTTGCTGTTGAAGCCGGTGACTTAATATCTGTTATTAGACGTACCGGTGGTGTCTTTAAGGCCGCTGGTGGTGATCTAAACGAACTGATCGCCGTCTTTACATCCGTTAGAGCAACGACTCGTGAATCTGCCGAGTCTATCGCTACCGGTTTGAGAACTATTTTCACCAGAATTCAGCGACCAAAGACAATTGAGTTCCTAAAAGAGTATGGGGTTCAGTTGACAGACTTGGAAGGTAAGTTCGTTGGTCCGTATGAAGCTGTTCGTAGGTTGAGCAACGCTCTATCTGGATTAGAGCAAGGAGACCTAACGTTTATCAAGATAGCTGAACAGCTTGGTGGATTCCGACAAATCGGTAAAGTTCTCCCGTTGCTTAACGAGTTTTCCACCGCTCAAAAGGCGTTGAATGTAGCCCAAGAGGGAAGCTCGTCTCTAGCCAAAGATGCCGCCACCGCACAGCAGGCTCTCGCTGTACGTATCACCAAAGTGAAAGAAGAATTCATGGAGTTGATGCGTGGAATTGTCGGGAGTGAGTCCTTCCAGCTTATGGCTAGTGCTGCACTCAATATGGCATCTGCTCTGATTAAGATGGCTGATGCTATTAAGCCACTCCTTCCCCTTCTTGCTGGCCTGATGGCCTTTAAGGTCGCCAAAGGTTTCGGCGGGTTTATGGGCGGAATGATGGGTGGTATGAAGGGTGGCAGCATGAGGTTTAATAGGGGTGGCCTAGTCCCCGGATCTGGCAACACAGATACCGTACCCGCACTTCTCACCCCCGGAGAGTTTGTCATCCGTAAGAGTAGCGTGGGGGCCATTGGTGCCGAAAACCTAGCTGGTATGAATCGCTACGCCGCCGGTGGTAAGGTTAGGGTAGGGCGTGGAGCGTATAACCAAAATGCAAAAGCAGGCAAGAAGCCGATTAAACAACCCACCTTTAAGCTATCTCCACCCGGAACCGGCATAGGGGCGTTTGTGCAACAGCCAGCTCAGGGTACAGACGGTACAAAAAAAGCTACTAAAGATGCATTTGTAATACCACCCAGCAACGTTCTGGCTAAAAAATACGCAGCACAGGCAACAGGAGGTCAAATTCCTCCAGATGGATTTAAGGCAACCTTTTTGGGGGGCGCATACCCCACCTTTTATCCGGGGAAAGATGGAGCATCCAAAAACAAACTCATGCAGTCGGCTGCGTACAACCAAGCTATTCGTGGCGGTGTAAAGAATGCGATCTCAAGCGGATTAACTAAGATAGTAGAAACAGTGACATCTCAAAAATTGCTTGATATTCCACCGGCCCTTGACTCCAACGAGGGTCTCCTGCAAGGGGCTATTTCCAACGCCACTAGTGATGTGAAGCTGACTTCTTCTATCGAGGGCTATCTGTTTGAGGGAATGATAACCGCTCTGACCGGAGCTGTTGCTGCTGGCGAGGGTGCCTTTTTTGACTTCCCAAGACGAAGTATTATGGGTAGCAAAGAAAAGTTAGGAGCACTTTTTGGAGCAAACGTTGCGGGAATACAAAAAGCAGAAGCCAAGAGAGACGCTGCCAAGCTTGATGGTACACGAGGGATGACCAAGAAGGTTATCAACGACCTTCTTTCTGGAAATTTAGCAGAGGGTCTGGCAGGCGTTATGATGTACAACAAGGGTGGGCAAGTTGGAACCGACACTGTACCGGCACTACTAACACCCGGAGAATTTGTTGTTAACAGAAAGTCTGCACAATCCATCGGGTACGCCAATCTATCCAATATGAACCGTTACGCTGCCGGTGGTAAGGTTAACGCAGGGCGTAATGCTTATGGAGGAGCGTTGGGAAGGGCTGGAGTTAGCTTTGGGTCGTTATCTGGAGGAACAAGTGATGCTGCTATCACTGGTAAAACACAGATACTCGCTGACTCGCTCAGTAAGGCGGGGATGAGCTTTAATCAGATAATTCAAGTCTTAGGCAAATTTAACACCGCTCTCGCAGGGGGAGCCACCAATCAGCAAGCATTAACTACATCCCTTAAGGGTAGTGGTCTTGGTCTCGTAAAAAACACGGCCACACAAGCAGCGAATACCGCTGCAACCAGCAGCAACACTGCGGCTGAAAATATGAACACCAAAGCGGATCTCGCGGCTGCGGCGGCATCAAACAAGAAAGCCCAAGCCGACATGGGCGGTGCCGGTATGATGAAGGGCATGATGATGATGAGCATGGTGTCTATGGCTGGCTCTATGGTTGACGCTGACACCACAATGGGTAAAATTACGAATCGCTTTACCAATTTGGCTATGCAGCTTATGATGGTCATGATGGCTCTTGAAGCTTTTGGTATTTCTTTAAACAAGGCGAGTATCATGAACCTCATGAGTGGTAAAACCCTCGGAGGTAGAAGCCTAGGTGGAATGGTTGGCGGTAGCAAGGGTAGGATGATGAGTACTGGTGCAGGAGCATTTGGTAGGGGCGGGCCGCAGTACGTCAAAGGTACTGGACTTAGAGGTATGGGGTCAAACTGGTCAAGATCGGGGGGTATGACGTTTAGTAAGGGCATGGGCGGATTCAAGGTCGGAGGCAAAGGCCTCATGGGCGGAGCCAAAAGTATGATGGGCGGAGGAATGAGAATGGCCGGTGGAGGACTCCAAGCTGCACTTGGCGGCATAACATCCGCTGCCGCCCCCGTTGCTGGAGCACTTGCAGCCATAGCCGCTCCGGTTGCTGTTGCTACCCTTGGGTTTAAGTTATTCGCCGGAGTTATTGACGACCTAAACAATTATGCCGAAAAAAGAAAGAAAGCAGTAGAAGAGGGCAATGTTGCTGAAGCTCAGAGAATATCTGGCCTACAAGCTGGTAGCAAAGCGGCAGATAAGCTAGGTGTGGCAATGGTTGCTGGTGGGGCTGCTATTGGCTTTGCTTTTGGCGGTCCTTTTGGGGCTGCTATTGGAGCTGCTGTTGGTGCAGTTGCTGGCCTGACCGTTAAGATTCTTAACGATCTCATCCCCGGTATGGACAAAATGCTGGTCACTATGATGAGCTGGTTTGGTGGTGACACTTGGGACACCATTCAGGCCAGAGCCAAGGTAGAAGCTCAGGCAGCAGCGATGACTAAACAGTTGGCCGCTGCCAGCAAGGAAGCCGCCGAGTCTTTGCAGGCTGTTAGGGATGGCAATATGACCCTTGCTGAGGCGATGCAGGGGGGTTCAATCCAAGCGGCTGAGCAAGCTTTCCTCGGTAGACGCAAGGGCGTTCAAGAGTTTGAATCGGCTAACATGGATAACTATAGCACCGGAGCCGGGGCTTACGGTAGGGATGTTTGGGCGAATCTATCCCTTGGGTGGGGGGAGAGTTCCGAAGAGAAAAATACAAGACTCGGAGAGGAAGAGAAAGCAAAACGGGCAGAACTAGACAAGCAGGGCGATGAACTAGTAAAATCAAACAAGCCCTTTATCACCATGATGATGAGACAAGCTGCTGCCACGGGCCAAAGCTGGGATCAAGTTCTTGACGAGCTGCAACAAAGAATCCCCGGAACCGCTGCCCATATCATCAAAAAGGGTCAAGGCGATTTCATAAGGGAGATGGGAAACATAACCAAAGAGATGGAAAGGTTTAAGAAAGCTTTTGCCGCAATGAATCTTGGTTTGCGAGACGTTACCGCCACGGCTGGAGCCGCTGCTTTGGGGATCACAAGCTTTGGTAAGAATATGCAGGTTGGTGCTATTCCCGCTGAGCAGTCCATGTCATTACTGGAGGCTGCTGCTACTGATGTTGGTGCTGCCCTAACCGAAGCTCAGGTAGACACGGCCATGAAGGATGTTAGCGACACCATGAAGGCTTTTGGGGCAACTAAGGATCAGGTGGATAAGTTTACAGAGAACATGGG
>Ga0114932_10000643_pt1 | contig 41450 bp, 36 predicted proteins | sample 2SBtaG_2_FD_87286 | JGI IMG/M metagenome (GOLD analysis project Ga0114932, IMG submission 87286) | Deep subsurface microbial communities from Kolumbo volcano to uncover new lineages of life (NeLLi) - 2SBTROV12_ACTIVE470 metaG | ecosystem: Environmental > Aquatic > Marine > Volcanic ...
AGGTCTTCCAACAGCTCCGTGACCGCATCTTGTCGGGGGAGATGGGCCCCGGCGCGGCGCTCCCCTCCGAGCGGCGGCTCTCGGAGCTCCTCGGTGTCAACCGGGGCGCGGTGCGAGAAGGGCTCAAGCGCCTCGCACAGGCCCGCCTGGTCGACATCCAGCAGGGGGGCGCCACCCGCGTGCTGGACTTCCGGCAGACCGGAGGGCTCGATCTGCTCGGCGCGCTGCTCGTGGGGCCGCGAGGGCTCGACACCCACGTGGCGCGCAGCGTCATGGAGATGCGAACCGCGCTCGCGCCTCACATCGCGGAGCTCGCCGCCGGGCGGGCCCAGCCCCGGCACCTGGCCGAGCTCGACGCCATCGGCGACCAGATGGCGGCCTCGGGCGGCGACCAGGGCCAGCTCCAGCAACTCGCGGATCGCTACTGGGGCGTGCTGGTCGATGCGTCGCAGAACCTGGCCTTCCGGCTCGCCTACAACACGCTGTCGGTCACCCACCTGGCCCTCGGGCCGCTCGTGGCGGGGTTGCTCGCCGAAGAACACGCCGACACGCCGACCTACCGTTCGATCACCGATGCGGTCCGTCGAGGCGACACGATCCGCGCACGCCGGCTGGCCGATGAGCTGATCCGGCGTGGCGAGCGCGCCGTCTGTGCCCTGCTCGACCGACTGGAGACCCAGGCATGAACCTCGCCTCACCCAAGCAGACGCCCGCCACCGCCGCCGACGCCGTGCGGACCTTCTTCCGCTTCCCCGGCCCCTGCGCGCTCACCGCTTCGGCGGCCGTGGCCTGGTGCCTGCGCGTGTGGGTGGGCGAGGTCGGTGCCGTGGACCTGATGGTCGGTGCCGCGATCATCGCGCTGTGGCCGCTGCAGGAATGGCTCATCCACGTCTTCGTCCTGCACGCCCGACCGCGCACGATCGGGCGCTTCACCTGGTCGCCGCGAAACGCCATCAAGCACCGCATGCACCACGCGGACCCCTGGCGCCTCGAGCTGGTGTTCATCCCCTCGTTCGTCTGGCTCCCGGCCATCCCCTTGATGTGGCTCGGCCTGCCCGCGCTGGTGCCGCTGCCCGTCGCGCTCACCGGGATCGCGGTCTACTACACCTTCTCGGCCCACTACGAATGGTCGCACTACCTGGCGCACATCCGGTGGCGCCCGCCGATCGCACACTACCGGCGCATCGTCGACGCGCACCGCTGGCACCACTTCAAGAACGAGTCGCGCTGGTGGGGCGTGAGCATGCTCATGGCCGACCGGCTGCTCGGGACCGGTGGCACCCCCGAGAACGTGCCGCCGTCGGACACGGTACGCACCCTGGGCCTTCCGGCCGACGCTGCCTGATCCAGGTCGATTCGGGGCACCGGCGCACGGTGCGACCCAAAGGTCCACGCTCCCCCACGTGATTCCGGGTGCTTCGATTACGGGGCCCTGGCGTGCTTCTTGCTCTATTCTTCCTCCTTCTCGATCGGACGGTGTCCATGTTCCTCCTGCTGCCAGCGGCCCTCGGCGCGAGCACGACCGTCGAGGCCTCCCTGACCTGGGACCAGGTCGGTCTCGCTCTCGGAGGCGAGGACGCGATCGCCCAGGGTGTCGAGCACCTCGTGGCGGGCCCAGACGGGCTCCTGGCGCTCTACGACAGCGTGCTCCGCGAGGTGGTCGTGCTCGACGGGGGCGAGGTCGCGTGGTCCTTTCCGGTCCGCCTGACCACGGATCTGGTGTTCACGGCGACGGGTGAGCTCGCCACGATCGACACGCCAGCCCGCGAGGTGGCGCTCTGGAGCGTCGATGGCGTCGAGCTGGCGCGGGTGGCCCTGCCCGCGCTCGTGCCCACCCACGTCAGCCTCGCGATCGACGGGACCGAGCTGGTCGGGGTCGACCTCTTCGGCAACCACCACGCCGTCGCGGGCCTCGACCACGGTGAGCTCGTGCCGTCGGCTCGGCCCCCGCTCGAGGAGATCGCCAGCGAGGTGAGCTGGATCCCGGAGAGCCGCACGATGGTCAGCGAGGGCTTCTCGCTCGAGCTGCCGGAAGCCGTGAAGGCCAGCGGCCAGCGGCAGGGTGACTGGTTGGTGGTCGACGCCGTGAAGCCGGGGGCTGGCCCGATCCAGGTGTCTCACACCGCCTGGCACGTACCCACCGGGCAGAGCGTGGAGCTCCCGATGGACCGGCTCTACGCGCCCCGCGGAGAGATCACCCACCAGGCGGGCGATCTGCTGGTGCTGGTCCCCCGGCTCGATGGTCCCCAGGTCTTGAGGGTGAGCCCGTGACCGCGCTCGTCATCAGCCTCGCCTTCGCGATCGACCGCGAGACGGTCTTCGACCACGCCGCCGAGTACACCACCCACGTCTGGACCATGGGCTCCGACAACCAGTACGGCTCGTGCAGCTCGTCCTATGTCTCGGACTACACCCCGGGCAGCACCTACCGCGGCATCCCCTACGACTGGGGCGGCTGGGTCACCACCAGCGACTTCGACGCCAAGCTCGACGACGGCTACGGCGCGGGGAGTCACAGCTGGCATGGCGTGCTGTCCTGCACTGTCGGGGTCGACTGCTCGGGGTTCGTGTCCCGCACCTGGGACACCAGCCAGAAGTACAGCACCTCGACCTTCCAGAACGTGTCGAGCGAGATCAGCGTCTCGAGCCTGGAGCGCGGCGACGCACTGAACGACGCGGGCAGCCACATCGTGCTCTACGCCTACGAGAGCGACGCGGGGCTCCCCATCCACTACGAGGCCAACGGCGCGCTCGTCTTCGTCGACGTCGACCAGGGGTGGAGCAGCTTCTCCAGCTACGAAACGATCCGCTACGACAACGTGACCGACGGCGCGACCACCGGCACCTTCTCGTCGCCCATCGAGATCAACGCCTTCCCCTTCGAGGACTTCCGCTGGACCGCTGGGGCCGCCTCGGATGCGATCGACAGCTACGGCTGCTCGCCCACCACCGACGAATCCGGTCCCGAGCAGGTCTACCGTGTGCAGGTCGCCACGAGCGGTGTGCTCACCGTGCAGGTCTCCGACGGCGACGAGGTGGACGTGGACGTGCATGTGCTCGACGGCACCAGCGGAGACGATTGCCTGGCGCGCGACGACACGACCGCGCAGGTCACCCTGGAGCCTGGCGAACACTGGATCGTGGCGGACACCTGGGTCGGTTCCTACGAGTACTCCGGGCCCTATGTGCTCACCGCCAGCTTCACGGGCGCCGTCGGCGAAGTCTCCGAGGAGGACGAGACCGACGTCGAGACCGGGGACGGGGACGAGGGCACCGATCCCGACGGCGCGGGCGAAGGCGGTGACGAGGTCGACGGGGGCGACGAGGACGACGGCGGGCTCGCAGGTCTGGACCCGAGCTTCAGCGGCACGCCCGGCGATCGGGTGGCCCTGCACAAGCTGTCGGGATGTGCAGCCGCGCCGGGCGGACTCTGGCTCCTGGGCCTGCTCGCCCTGGGGACCCGACGCAGATCGTAGCGGTCACGTTAGCCCTTCCGGTAGAAGGCACACAACCGGGAGTTGACATGGCCCTGCTCATCCGAGGCGGCACCGTCGTCACCAGCGACGCCGAGCTGCGCGCCGACGTCCTCACCGACGGCGACACGATCGTGGCGGTCGGCACCGATCTCGACGCCGCTGGCGCCGAGGTCATCGACGCGGGCGGCGCCTACGTGCTCCCCGGCGGCATCGATCCTCACACCCACTTCGAGCTCCCGTTCATGGGCACGGTGGCGAGCGAGGACTTCTTCACCGGCACCTCGGCCGCCGCGGCCGGCGGCACCACCACGTGCATCGACTTCGTCATCCCAGGGCCGGGCCAGCCCGTCATGGATGCCTGGAAGGACTGGAACGGCTGGGCCGAGAAGGCCGCCTGTGACTTCAGCTTCCACGTGGCCATCACCTGGTGGGACGACAGCGTGTCGCGTGACATGGGGCGCTTGACCGAGGAGTTCGGCGTCAACAGCTTCAAGCACTTCATGGCCTACAAGGGCGCCATCATGTGCGACGACGAAGTGTTGGTGAACAGCTTCATGCGCGCTCGGGAGCTCGGCGCCCTCTGCACGATCCACGCCGAGAACGGCGAGCTGGTGTGGAGGTTGCAGCAGCAGATCTACGACATGGGCATCCACGGTCCCGAGGGGCACCCCCTGTCGCGACCCCCGATGGTCGAGGGGGAAGCGGCGAACCGGGCCATTCGCATCGCGGAAGCCCTCGGCACGCCGGTCTACCTGGTCCACAACAGCTGCAAGCAGTCCGTGGAGGCCATCCGCCGGGCCCGAAGCGAAGGCCAACGGGTGTACGGCGAGGTGCTCGCCCAGCACCTCATCTTCGACGACAGCGTGTACCGCAACCCGGACTGGCGCCAGGCGGCCCACTACGTGATGAGCCCGCCGTTCCGTCCGAAGGGGCACCAGGAGGTGCTGTGGGAGGCGCTCCAGGCGGGCACGCTGCAGACCACGGCCACCGACCACTGCTGCTTCTGCACGCCGCAGAAGGCCGCCGGCCGGGACGACTTCCGCCTCATCCCCAACGGCACCAACGGCGTCGAGGACCGGATGAGCGTGCTCTGGCACCACGGGGTTCGCACCGGCCGGCTCACGCCGAGCGAGTTCGTGGCGGTCACCAGCACCAACACGGCGAAGATCTTCAACATCCACCCCCGCAAGGGCGTGTTGCAGCCTGGCGCCGACGCCGACATCGTGGTCTGGGACCCCGAGGGCACCCGTCGCATCTCGGCGGAGACCCACCACCAGAACATCGACTTCAACATCTACGAGGGCATGGACGTCACCGGCATCCCCGCCGTCACGGTGTCGCAGGGCAAGGTCGTCTGGCGTGACGGGCAGTTGTCCACGGTTCGGGGTGCGGGCCGGTATGTGAAGCGGCCCACCTGGGCGCCGTTCATGGCCGCTGCTGCGAAGGCGCGAGAGCTTGCGCGCCCGACGGCGGTCGAGCGCGACTGAGTCGGGGTCGCGGCGGGTCAACACCGGAACGATTCGATGCACTTGTTTCACCTTCCTGGCCCTCGCGGGTCAGGTAGGGTGAGTGCCCTCGGAGTGTGCCCCGTGATCCTGATCTGCTCGCTCGCCTGCCAGCCTGCGCTGGTCGCCGAAGACCCGGACGATGCCCACGCGCCGTCGAGCTGGGACTACGAGGAGCCCGGCTCGTCGAACGAGGCCACCGAGCCACCGAGCCTCGCCGAGATCACCTCGGTGATCGACACCTCCATCGGCTACGCGCGCCAGGTCACCGGCGACCCCATCGTGCAGATCTACAGCGACTCCCTCGCGGGCGCCGACGACAGCTGCCCGGGCTGGTACGAGTTCGAGGGGAACACCTACTGGTTCGGCGCCTGCACCTCGGAGCTCGGCACCACCTACGACGGCTACGGCCTCTACTACGACTACGTCGACGAGGACCTCTACGGCGACGGTGGCGTCTGGAACGTGGACTACCTCTACGGGGTGGCCAACATCACCACGGCCACGACCGCGTTCCACCTCGGTGGGTACGTCTACTACGGCTCCGGGGTCTACCAGGACTACACGCAGTGGCAGAGCATCCTCGCTGGGAGCTTCGCCTGGGATGGCGGCGCCACAGACTCCTGGATGGACGACAGCGCCGCGCCCAACCTGGCCACCTACTACGTGAAGTACCCGTCCTACGACCTCTCCTACACCGTGGTCTCCGGCTCCATCGGAGGCCTCGAGGGTGGCATCACCGCGTTGGACTTCGACGACCTCACCCTGGTGAGGCACGAGACCCTCACCGGCAGTGGTTCCTACTGGCCGTGCGCCGGCGAACCGATGGGCCGCATCCACCTGCGCACCTCGGAGCGCTGGATCGAGGTCGCCTTCGAAGACATCGTCTACGACGAGGCGTCCCAGGCCTACGACCTCGTCGGCACCTGCGACGGGTGCGGGCAGGCGTGGGACGGCGGCGACTACCTCGGCGAGGTGTGCGTGGACGCGGCGCAGCTGCTCGACTGGCAGGAGCAGCCGTGGTGATCGCCCTGCTGGTCGCCTGCGGTGGACCGGCCACTGTCGAGCTCTCGAGCGTTCCGGAGATGTCGGCCACGCGGCTCTTGACGCGGCTGAGCCTCGACCTCCGCGGCACGAGGCCCGCGCTCTCCGAGCTGGAGCGGGTCGAAGCCGACCCCGCGGTGCTCGACACGCTGATCGACGAGATGCTCCACGACGACGCCTTCGGCGATCGGGTGATGGACCTCTTCGAGCCCTACTACCTGACCCGCGCCGACACCTTCGACGTGAGCGCCGAGGCCTTCGACCTGGACGCGCCGGCCTTCGCGTCGTCGATCGGCCAGGAGCCCCTCCGCATCCTGCGCGAGGTGGCGGTCTCCGACATGCCCTGGACCGAGATCGTCACCGGCGACTGGACCATGGCCAACGAGACCACCGGCGCGATGTGGCCCCTGGACTACGAGGACGGGCAGGCCGGCTGGCAGCGCAGCCGCTACACCGACGGCCGGCCCTCGGCCGGGGTCTTGAGCACCAACGGTCTGTGGTGGCGCTACACGTCGACCGACTCCAACGCGAACCGGAAGCGCGCCAACGTCGCCTCGCGGCTGCTCTTGTGCAACGACTACCTGGTCCGGCCCATCGAGTTCGAGCGCGACGTCGATCTGCTCGACGAAGAGGCGGTGCTCGAGGCGGTGAAGAACGACCCGGGCTGCGTGGGCTGCCACGTGAGCCTCGACGGGATGAGCGCCGCCTTCTTCGGCTTCTGGGCCTACGACGAGGCCAGCTACCTCGAGATCACGAGCTACCACCCCGACCGCGAGCTGCTCTACGACGACTACCTCGAGACCGCGCCGGCGTTCTACGGCACGCCCATCGACGGACTCGAGGACCTCGGCCACGCCATCGCCGCCGACGCCCGGTTCCCCGAGTGCGCCGTCGAGCAGGTCTGGACGGCGCTGTTGGGCCGGGCGCCCGGACTCGACGACAGCGACAGCCTGACCGCGCACCGCGAGGCCTTCCTCGATGGCGGGCTCGGGCTCCGGAGCCTGCTCACCTCGGTGGTGGCCGACCCGCTCTACCGGGCCGCCCAGGTGGACGACGTTGGCGCGTCCCCCTCGAAGATGGTGGGCGCCGGTCAGCTGGCCAGCCAGGTCGAGGCGCTCACCGGCTACCACTGGACCTACGCCGACTACGACATGATGCGCTCCGATCTCATCGGCGTGCGCACCCTCGCCGGAGGCGTGGATGGCGAGGCGGTCACCCGCAACGCCACGGCGCCCAACACCACCCTGGTGCTCGTGCAGGAGCGGCTCGCCGAGGTGGCCGGGAGCCACGTGGTGGCCACCGATGCCGATCGTTGGGCCGCCGGGGAGACCCCGCGGCTCTTCTCCGAGGTCGACCCATCGGCGGCCCTGGACAGCTCGGAGGCAGCCGTCGCGCAGCAGGTGGTGCTGCTCCACACCCGGGTGCTCTCGAGCCCGCCGGCCGACGACGCGTTGGCCGCCGAGCTGGCGCTGCTCGAGGATCTCTACGCGCTCGCGGGGGACTCACAGGACGCGTGGACCGGGCTCTTGAGCGCCCTGATGCGCGACCCCGACTTCCTGATCTACTGAGGCGATCCATGAACCGACGCAACTTCATGGGTCTCGGCGCCGCCGCGGCAGCTGGCGCCGGCCTCGGCCTTCCCGCCCGAGCGGCCACGGTCTCCGGCAGCGAGCTCAAGTTCCTCTTCGTGTTCAACCCCGGCGGCTGGGACCCCACCCGGGTGCTCGCACACACGGCACTCGACAACGGCAACGTCGACGTCGAAGCGGCCGCTGACCGCGCCTCGCTGGGCGATCTGAGCTGGGTCGAGCACGCGGACCGGCCGTCGGTCGGGAGCTTCTTCGAGACCTGGGCGGACCGGACCCTCGTGCTCAACGGGGTGCAGGTGCGGAGCATCGCCCACGAGATCTGCACCACCATCGCGATGACCGGTGGCACGAGCGGGCTGACCTCGGACTGGCCGGCCATCCTCGCGGCCCTCGGGGGCAACCAGTACACGCTGCCGCACCTGGTGCTCTCGGGGCCGAGCTACCCGGGGGAGTTGGGTGCTGCGGTGGCGCGCTCCGGCGTGAACGGCCAGCTGGAAGCCCTGTTGTCGGGCGAGATCAACGGCTGGACCGACACCTCGGTCCCCGGCCTCTCGGCACCCGCACAGGGGCTGGTGGACCAGTACATGCGGCGCCGCGCATCGGGCCGGGTGGGAGCTGCCGGTGCGTCCGCCGACGCCGCCCTCGCAGCGGCCTACCAGGACGCTCTCGACAAGGCGCTCGCGGTGAAGGACTACCGCTATGTGATGGACTTCACCGGCGGCCTCTCGCTCGCGAGCCAGGTCCCGGTAGCGGTGGACGCGCTCTCCACGGGGCTGTCCCGCTGCGTCACCCTGTCCCACTCGGGCGCTCAGGCGGGGTTGGGTTGGGACACCCACGCCGACAACGACGACACCCAGAGCTACCTGTGGGAGGAGCTCTTCAGCGGCCTCACCGATCTGATGGCGCGGCTGGCCGGCGAGCCCGGTGACGTGGGGGCCACCCTGGCCGACGAGACGGTCGTGGTGGTGATGAGCGAGATGGGGCGAACGCCCCAGCTCAACGGCACCAACGGCAAGGACCACTGGCCCTACACGAGCGTGCTGGTCGTGGGGCCGGGCGTCACGGGCGGGCGCGTGATCGGCGACTACGACGACGGCTTTGCGTCCGCCGGCATCGATCTGGCCAGCGGCGACGTGGACGGCTCCGGCCCGATCCTGAGCGTCGAGTCCATCGGTGCGGCGCTGCTGCAGCTGGGCGATGTCGATCCGGGTGACTGGGTCTCGGGCACCACCGCGCTCGAAGGCATGCTCACATGATCCTGTTGTACTGGGCGTGCGCCGGCAACGGTGACCTCGACACCGCCACGGCGGCGCTCTGTGAAGACGCCCCACGGCTCGAGTGGGAGAACTTCGGCAGCGGCTTCGTGACCGAGAACTGCCAGCCCTGCCACGCCTCGACCTCGGCGGACCGCTACGGCGCACCGAGCGACGTGACCTTCGACACCGAGGACGAGACGCTGGCGTGGTCGACCGAGATCCTCGCGCGGGCGACCGGCGAGTCACCGAGCATGCCTCCCGCCGGTGGTGTGGACGACGTGGACCGCGAGAAGCTCGCCATCTGGCTCAGCTGTTGGGAGTGACGATGCTCTGGATCCTGGCCTGCTCCGGCGCACCCGGCGACACCGCGACCTCCAGTGGCATCGTCGGCGACGAGGACGCTACCTGGATGGGCGACGTGGAGGCGGAGACGCCGCCACAGCTCGACGCAGAGGGCGTGGCCGCTGGGGTGGAAGCGGCCCTGGCCCAGCTCGACGGGCTGCACGCCGGCCCGCTCATCGACGCCTACGATCAGCTCGCGGCCGACATGACCGAGGACTGCCCGACCTTCTACGACGACGATGGCTTCGTGTACTGGTACGACAGCTGCGTGACCGAGGACGGGGCCCAGTTCGAGGGCTACGCCGGGGTCTTCACCTACGAAGACTTCGAGAGCGACGGCTACGTCTACGACGGGGATCAGCTGCTCGCCGCGGCGACGGTGGTCACGACGGAAGGCCACACCTTCAGCGGATCCGGCTACGCCCAGAAGCTGATCGCCACCCCGGCCGCCGAGGACGGGTGGCTCATCTACTACAGCTACCTGGACGAGGGCTTCGCCTGGGACGGTGACGGCGCGGAGGGCACCTGGCTCGCCGACGGCCTCGACCCTGGCCTGGGCTACTACCGGTTCACCGCCGACGACGTGACCATGCAGGTCTACATCGACGGCAGCTTGAGCCTCCCCGCCGGCGGCGCGATCGAGGCGATCGCGTTCGACGAGGTGCTGGTCGGCAACGAAGCGGCTGGCGTGAGCTGTCCCGACGAGCTGGCCGGCACCCTGTCGGTGCTCGACCCCGAGGGGCGGTGGATCGACGTCGTGTTCGACGCGCCGGCCGACCTCTGGAGCGAGGCTACCTGCGATGGCTGCGGCACGGCGTGGTACCGCGGCGACGCGCTCGGTCAGGTGTGTGTCGATCCGGGCACCCTGGCGGAGGGCACCACCCCGCCCTGGTAGCGCTCGCCGGTCTGCACGGCCCAGAGGCGGGCATACGCGCCGCCCGCAGCCACCAGATCTTCGTGGGTCCCGCTCTCCGCGATGCGCCCCTGGTCGAGCAGCACGATGCGGTCCGCGCCTCGCACGGTCGACAGCCGGTGCGCGATGATCAGCGTGGTGCGGTCCCGGGTGATGTGCTCGAGCGCTCGCTGGATGGCTGCCTCGGTCTCGTTGTCGACCGCCGAGGTGGCCTCGTCGAGCACGAGCACGGGCGGGTCTTTCACGAGGGCGCGGGCGATCGCGAGCCGCTGGGCCTGTCCGCCGCTGAGCCTCTGGCCGCGCTCGCCCACCTCGCTCGCGTAGCCGTGAGGCAGCGCTTCGACGAAGTCGTGGGCCTCGGCCGCTCGGGCTGCGCGTGCGACGTCGTCGGCGTCTGCTCCCGGTCGACCGTAGGCCAGGTTGGCGGTGACCGAGCCGGGGAACAGCCAGGTGCGCTGGGACACCAGCCCGACCGCTGCGCGCAGCTCGGCGAGCGGCACGCTGTCGAGGGACTGGCCATCGAGGGTGATGCGGCCCGAGCTCGGGTCGTGGAAGCGCAGCAGCAGGCTGACGAGCGTGGACTTGCCGGACCCGGTGGGCCCGACGATGCCCAGGGTGGTGCCCGCGGGGACGTGCAGGTCGATCCCATGGAGCACGGGATGGCCTTCGACGTACGCGAAGTCCACCTGGTCGAAGCGCAAGGCCCCCTTCACGTGGGGGGGCAGCGTGCCGTCGCCGTCCCGGATGCGGACCTCGGTGTCGAGCAGGTCGAGCACGCGGGCGGTCGAGGCCATGGCGCGTTGGTAGAGGTCGAAGGTGTTGCCGAGCCGGGTCAAGGGCCACAAGAGCCGCTGGGTCATGAACACCAACACGCTGTAGGTGCCCACCGCCATCGATCCGTCCAGAGCCATGCGCCCCCCGAGGACGAGCGTGGCGACGAACCCACAGACGATGACCATGCGGATGAGCGGGGTGAAGGCGCTCGAGAGGCGGATCGCGTCACGGTTCGCCTCCAGGTAGGCCTGGCTGTCCGCGCGCACCGCCTCGGTCTCGCGAGCCTCTGCGGTGAAGCTCTTGATGGTGGCGATGCCGGCCAGGTTCTCGGACAGGCGCGCGTTCAGGCGCGCGACCCGGTCACGAACCAGAGCGTAGCGCTGGGTGATCCTCGCCTGGAACGAGAACGATCCCATGAGCACGAAGGGCATCGGGAGGATGGCGAACACCGCCACGGTGGGCGCCGCGTAGAAGAAGATCGCGCCGATCACCACCACGGTGGTGGCCACCTGGATCAGCTCGTTGGCGCCGCCGTCGAGGAAGCGCTCCAGCTGGTTGACGTCGTCGTTGAGCACGGCCATCAGGCCACCTGTCGAGCGCTCGTCGAAGAAGCCCATCTCGAGCTGCTGCACGTGGTCGTACGCGTCCAGGCGGAGCTCGTGCTGAACGGTCTGCGCGAGGTTCCGCCAGAGCACGGCGTAGAAGTATTCGAACAGGCTCTCGGCCCCCCACACCAGGAGCGTGGCCGCAGCCAGGACCAGGAGCTGATCGCTGGGATCGGCGATGCCCAGGCGCGCCAACAGGCTGTCGTGTTGCTCGACGACGACGTCGACCGCGGCGCCGATCAACAGCGGTGGCGCCAGATCCCAGATCTTGTTGACCACGCTGCAGAGGGTGGCGAGGCGCACGGTCCTGCGGTGGCCGCGGGCGTGGTGGAGCAGGCGGAGCAGCGGACGGGTCATGCCACGCGACGTAGCCGTCCGCACCCGATCGCGCCCTGGAAGGGGAGCGCGTGCACCTCAGCGGCACGCCTGTGCAGCGCGGGTGCAAGCGGTGCGTCGCTCTCCACGTCTCGGGAATAGCCGCACCGGCCTCGGCGTAGCGGCTCTCGCCTGGGAGGTGCGGTGCTGCGTCTGGTCACCGGTTTCGATCGTGCGGTGGGGGTGACCCGCCCGCTGTGGCAGTGGTTGGGGCAGGCGGGGCTGGTCCTGCTCGGCGTGCACCTGGCGGCAGACCGGCTCGACGACCTCGTGTACGACGCCCTGCTCGCCATCCCCCAGGCGCAGATCGGCGCCGAACAGCTGGCGCTCGTCGCCGCATGGGGCGCCGTCGCGCTCGAGCTCGTGGTGGTGCTGAAGGTGTGCGGAGCCCTGTTGTTGACGGCCCGCGAGCCAGAGCTGAGCTGGCGCGGCTGGTGGTCGGCCAGGAGCGTCGATGCGTGGCTGATGCCCGTGTTCTGGGGTGCAGCTGCGCTCGCGGGGGCCTGGACCGTGGGCATGAGCATCGAGGACCTGCTCGCGGAACAGGGCGTGGTCGGCGCGGAGATCGCCGGCTGGGGCCTGGCAGCGCTCATGGCCTGGCGGCTGGGCTGGACGGGGTGGAAGCGCGTGGTCGGTGCGCTCGCGCCGGGTCGCTTCTCGCGGGGCCTCGGCTGGGCACTCGCCGTGGCGCCTCTGACGCTCCTCACGCTGATGCACGGCCTGCCCGTGTGGCGCTGGCTGCCATGAGGGGCACCGCGAGCTGGTTGGAAGCGCCCGTGCGGCGTCGCATCGATCCCCGGGGCGGTGTGGTGGATCTGGCGCTCGCAGTGCTCGTGTTGGTGGCCTTGTGGACGCGCACGCCCGTGGGTGGGCTGGCCGCCTGGGGGCTGGAGACAGCGCGCGGCGGGAGCGCGGATCTCGCAGCCCTCTCCGGCTTCTTCGTGACCGGTCCCCCGGCCGAGCTGGTGGCCGTCGTGGAGCGCCTCGAGCTGGAGCTGCCGGAGCGCCCCGACGTCCAGCTGCCCGAGGGCAGCTTTCCAGAGCCCTGGCGGTCGGTGGTCGCGGCCCAACGCCCCGGCGAGCTGGACGCGCTGGACGCGCTGTATGCTGGTGACCTCGAGGCTTCGCTCGAAGCGCTCGCCGTCGGCCTGGAGCAGCGTGCTCGGGCCATTCGGCGAGCGAAGGCGGCTGGCGTTCCGAGGGCGGACCGCTACGAGCAGCACCGGGCCTACCTGCCAGCCGCCTCCGCTCGGGACGCCGACCACCTCGTGAACGGGGTGATGGGGGCGGCCACCCTGCTCGACATGGCGTGGCCGCTCGCGACGCGGTTCCGCATCTCGTCGCCCTTCGGCCACAGGTTCCACCCGACCCTGAAGAAGGAGAAGTTCCACAACGGGATCGACGTGGCTGCGCCGGTGGGCACGCCCGTGCTGGCTGCGCAGGCCGGCCGCGTGGCGACGGCGAAGCACGACACGCTCAACGGGAACTACCTGATCCTCGACCACGGCAACGGGGTCAAGACCAGCTACTGCCACCTCGACGCGCTCGAGGTCGAGCAGGGCGCTGACGTGGTGCGTGGCGCGCGCATGGCACGGTCGGGCAACACCGGCCGAAGCACCGGGCCCCACCTCCACTTCGTGGTCCGGGTCGGCGCCACGCCGCTCGACCCCGAGCGCTTCCTCCCGAGGGACCCGAGCACCTGAGCGCCCACCACGGTTACCCTCGGCAGGTGTTCGCCCTGCTGACCACCGCCTTCCACGACCCTGCGTCGGTGGCCTACAAGCGACTGCACGTCACGATCTACACGCTGATCGTGGTCTCGCTGTTGCTCTTCGGGGTGGAACTGCGCATCGGCGACCGGCCGCTGCTCGACGCCATCGACCTCGGGTTGCTGCTGCTCTTCACCCTGGAGCTGCTGCTGCGCGTGCTCACCTTCCAGCCGCGTGAGCTGCAGGTGTACGACCTGCCGGCACACCGCCGGATCCGGGTGGCCGTCGTGGGGCGGCTGCGCTTCTTGCTGCAGCCGCTGAACCTGTTCGATCTGGTCGCCGTGGTCGCTATCGTGCCCGCGCTCCGCGGCCTGCGCGCCTTCCGTCTGCTCCGGCTCATCCGGCTCGCCGACGTGCTGCCCTACAGCCGCCCGCTGGCGGGGCTCGGCGCCGCGTTCCGTGAGAACGCCTTCTTGTACGCGGCCGCCTTGTCCTTTCTCGGCATGATGACCTTGATCGGCGGAACGAGCCTCTACCTCATCGAGAGCCGCGTGAACGCCGACCTCGCCACCCTCGCCGATGGCGTGTGGTGGGCGCTCGTCACGCTGACCACGGTGGGCTTCGGGGACATCGCCCCCATCACCGACCTCGGTCGCTCGGTCGGCGCGGTGATGATGGTGGTCGGCATGTTCACGCTCGCGAGCTTTGCAGGCATCGTCGGCAACACCTTGTTGAACCCCCTGATGCGGCTACGCCAGGAGCAGGTCCGGATGAGAGGAACAGTCGACCACGTGGTGGTCTGCGGCTACACGGCCGGCGCCCGACGCCTGCTCAACGCGCTGACGTCCGAGCTCGGTGACGGGTGCGACGTGGTCGTCTTCGCGCCGAGCACGCGGCCCCACACGCTGCCCCCCGAGGTCAGCTGGGTCGAGGGGGACCCCACCAAGGAGAGCGAGCTCGACAAGGCACGGCTCGCCCAGGCCCGTGCGGTGGTCCTGGTGGGCGGTCGGGACAGCGCGCCGGAACAGGCCGACGCGGTGACCATCCTCACCGCCTTCACCCTCCGTCGGTGGCTCAAGACCCACCCCGACACCCGGCGTCGAAAGAAGCCGCTCTACATCGTGGCCGAGATCCTCGACGAGGAGAACGTCGAGCATGCGCTGACGGCGGGGGTGAACGAGGTCATCGAGACCAACTACCTCGGCTTCTCGCTCCTGGGGCACGCCCTCGTCGAACGGGGCACGGGACGCATCCTGTCGTCGCTCGGTGTGCGCGGTGAGCAGGACCTGTTCGTGTGGAAGACCCCCGAGGGTCTCGGCGGGCAGACCTTCGCCGCGGTAGCGGCCGGGATGCGCGAGAGCATGGACTGCCTGGTCATCGGGTACCAGGTCGATGGCGTGGACCACGTGAACCCGCCCGACGACGCCCAGGTCCCGCTCGGGTCGCGCCTGGTCGTGATCGCGGAGAACGAGGCCTGATCGTCGTCCTGCTCGCGTGCACGTCGGGGGCCCCGGACTCCTCGTCGTCGCTGGACACCGAGAGCGGTGCATGCGTCACCGGCGAAGCGACGGACGGGGCTCCCGGCTCCTGCAGCGAGCTGATCTATGTGGAGGTGCTCGCGCTGACGGAGGACGATCTTCCGCCTCGGTTGGTCGACCCCAGCCGACCAGGCGTGGGCGTGGGCGACCTCGACGGTGACGGCGACGACGACGTGTTGTTCGCCTGGGGAGGCGGCAGCTTCATCGGGTGGAACGAGGCGGGTACGTTGGACGTCTCGGGTGCCGCGAAGCCCGAGCTCCCGCATGGCGCGTCGGTGAGCCTGGCGGACATCGACGGCGACGGTGACCTGGACGCCTGGCTCGGTCGCATGGGGGAGGCCGACGCGCTGTTGCGGAACGCCGGCGAGCGACGCTTCGTGCAGGAGCCTCTCGAGGGCGGCGAGCCGTCCCCCGGTGGCGCGGCCTTCGGGGATCTCGATGGCGACGGCGATCTCGACCTGGTGGTCGGTCGCGCGCCGGACCGGCTCGACGAGGTCGACTTCGGCGCCGAGGATGCCATCGGAACGGGGGTCGCCTTGTGGTGGAACGAGGACGGCTCCCTGGTCCACGCCGGTGAAGTCGCGGACCTCGCGGGGTCGCTCACCTGGCAGCCGAGCCTGCTCGACGCGGACGGCGACGGCGATCTGGATCTCTTCGCCGCGAACGACTTCGGCGCCTTGTTCGTGCCCACACGGCTCCTGTTGAACGACGGTGCTGGGGGCTTCGTCCCGGCGGAGGACTGCGGGTGCGAGCTGGAGCGGTACGGCATGGCCGCCCCCGTCGGCGATCTGGACGGGGATGCCTTGCCAGACCTCTGGCTCAGCGACCTCGGAGAGTCGCGCGTGCTCCAGAACCTGGGCGACGCCAGCTTCGTGGACGTCACCCTCGGTCTGGGCTTGAGCTGGGACGACACCGGGACCGCGCGCGCGGCCTGGGGCGCCCGCTGGTTCGACGCGAACCGCGACGGGTGCATCGACCTGGGCGTGGTGCTCGGGCAGCTTGGCAGCCCGGGGGGCGACGACAGCGCGTGGGGGCTGGCGGGCGATGTGCAGCGCGACGAGCTGTTGTTGGGCGACTGCGGCGGCGGCCTGTCCTTCGCCGACCCGCGACCGTTCGGGGATCGCCACCGCGCACGTGCGCTCGCGACGGGCGACTTCGACGGCGACGGGCGCGAGGACCTGGTGGTGGCCGGCAAGCACTTCTTCACGGTCTATGTGGCTGACGGTGGCTGTCCCGCCGGGGTGACGGTCGCGATCGAGGGGCCGGCCGAGAACCCGTCGGGCATCGGTGCCCAGGTGACCCTCGAGTCCGGTGGCGCGGCGAGCACCCAGTGGATGCTGCCCGCGGGCACCTTGGCCTCGAGCGCGCACCGGTTGGTCTTCGGACTTGGAGCCGAGGCCTCCGCCGAGCGGCTCGACGTGCGCTTCCCGGACGGGACCACGTGGTGCCAGCGCGGCGTGCCCGCGGGACCGGTGGTCGTGCCCTACGAATAGATCGGCCCGAGCACACGTCGGGGGTCGGGGTAGCGCTCCAGGGCTTCCGCGCGCTCGTCGTGGTGCACGGCCCCCGGCATGTCGTGGGTGTCGGGTCGGTCCCAGCTGAGCTGGAAGTGCAGGTGCGGCGTCCAGCCACCGTTCTCGGCGCGATCGCCCAACCACCCCAGGACCTCGCCGCGCCCGAAGGAGTGACCGGGTGCCCAGCGGGGCACCGAGGCCGCCGAGAGGTGCCCGTAGAGGGCGTAGACCGGGCGTCCGTCGAGTCGGTGCCTGGCCACCAACACGTGCCCGTAGTCGCCTGGTGCCGGGTTGTAGCCGGCGTGCACGATGGTGCCGCGGTCGAAGGCGTGCACCGCCGCTCCGGCCGGTGCGCCGAGATCGACGCCCATGTGCACGGTGCGGGCTCCCCCGAAGAGCGGCTGGGTGTAGAGCCCCGGACGCACCTCGTCGTAGCGGCCGATTGTCCAGGGGGTGTCCGGGAACACCGGCGCGTTCGTGCTCAGGTCGAGCACCACGGGTTCGTGCTGGAGCACCACCGGGTGGAAGCTCACCTACGGCGCCAGATCACGGTCTGGTTGTTGGCGGGCATGGGCACGGACCGCTCCAGGGTGAAGCCGGTGGCGAGCTCGCTGACGTCCTCGAGGTCGCGCACGCCCCAGCGCGGGTCCCGTGCCTTCAACGACGCGTCGAAGCGGGCGTTGGAGGCCGAGGTGTGCTGGCCGCCCATCCGGAACGGTCCGTAGAGCACCAGGGGCGCACCGGGCGGCAGGTGGCGGGTGGCCCCGGCGACCAGGCCCAGGGTGGCGGGCCAGGGGGCGATGTGGATCATGTTGGCGCAGAAGATCGCGTCGATGGGCTCGATCGGCCAGACGGGCGCAGTGACGTCGAGCGCGATCGGCTCTCGGAGCAGGGGGCCGCCGGCATCGCGCCACGCGGCGATGCTGGCGAGTCCGGCGGGGTCGATGTCGGTGGGTTGCCACGACCAGCGCGGCTGCTGCCGGGTGAAGAACGCGCTGTGCTGTCCGCTGCCGCTTGCCACCTCCAGCACCCTGGCTTCTTCTCCGAGGACCTCGCTCAGCACCGCGAGGATCGCGTCACGGTTGCGGCCCGTGGCCGGGTAGTCGAGTCGCATCCGCGGTCAGATGCCGCAGTCGAGGTAGATCGCGAGCAGCTCGAGGTCTTCGTCGTAGACGCCGCCGCCGTAGGGCATCGAGCCCTCCTCGAGCACCGTCTGGCGGATCAGCGACGACAAGGTCGCAACCTCTTCCTCGGTGTCGAAGTCGATGCCCTCGGGCGCGCCGTAGCGATCGGGCGACGTCGCCGAGTGGCAGGCCGTGCAGTAGGTGATGAAGAAGCCCTCGGCCCAGTTCTCCCAGGTGACCTGCGGCTGGTCGAGGCAATCCGGGTCGATCGCCGTGTCGGCGCTTCCGCTGTTGCAGGCGAGCAGGAACATGGTGATCATCGCGGGCCCTCCCGGGGGGATGGCGGACCTTGGCCCGGTTCGTGGTGGGGACCTCCGGGAGGTCCGGGCGGCCCGCCGGGAGGCTCGTCCCGTGCACCCTCGGGCCCAGGCCCGTGCCCCGGCGGGGTGTGGGGTTCGGCTGCGCTCAGGATTTCCTCGGCGTCGCCATAGTCCGCGTCCAACATGTCGAAGGGCGAGATGAGCTCCTGTCCCGCCTCGCTCCAGGACGCCGCCAGCGACGCCAGCGCCTCGATCACGGGCTCCTCGGCGAGGGTGCAGGTGGTCTCTTCGACGATCTGCATCAGGTCCTCCTCGCCCAGCGCCGGTGTACCGCCGGCTCCCGCCACGATCTCGTTCACGTTGAGCATGAACCCGTGGAGGCGCAGGCATGCGTCGGTCTTGCTGCCGAAGAAGCCGTCCATGCCTGCGAGTGGCAGGTGGGAGCTGGGGTCCGCCGCCTTCCTGGGACCTTGATCCGGTCCGGGTGTGGAGCCCGGTGCGGCGATGACAGGGGCGCCTTCGTGCTCCCCTTGGCCGGCTCCGCGTGCATCGGGAGCGCGAACCGGTTCGGTGCCCTCCGGGGTCTGGTCGCCGAGCTGGTCCCAGGCGAAGAACCCCAGCACGCCGAGGTTCGCCACCAGGAAGAGGGCTGCGAGGGTTGCTTCGCGCTTCATGGCCTTCCGTGTGTCCTGCGCGAGCATAGCCCCGTGGCGCGGCTCGCGATCTCGTTGTCGCGGGAACGGGCTAAGGCTGGGTGCGGTGCCCGAGGTCCAGGACGAGCTCGAACGTGGAGGCGTGCGCTTCCGCACGTTGTCGGCGTCGCCGCTGACCGTGGCGCCGTGGCTCGACGTGCACAACCTGCACAGGCTGGTGCGTGTGCTGGGTCGACTGCGAGCCCACGACCCCGACGACCCCGCCTGGCGCCCACGCGTGTCGCTCCGCGCCCTGTCGCGTCGGCTGCACACGCGCGAGGGCGAGCTCACGCTGCAGGTGCTCCACGGTCTGCCGGCCACCTCGGCGGTGACCACCCCACTGGAGGATCCACGCTCGGTGGCGGCGTGCACCGGGGCGTTCGGCCATGGGTCGCGCCTCGTGGCGCGCGAGGTGGTGGTCGCGGATCCGGGCTTCCGCCACCGCGTGCTGCGTTGCCAGGTGCAGGGCGCCCACACCAAGGACGCGCCGCGACGGGTGGTCGTCAAGGCAGCCAACGAGGGCGCGTGTGCCACCGAGGCCGCGTCGCTGGCCTTCCTCGGGAGCCTGCCCGCCGCGCGAGGGGTCGTGCCCCATCTCTGGGGCGCGGATCCCGCCAAGGCGGTGTTGCTCCTCGAGGACCTCGGGGATCTCCGAGAGTCTGATCTGGCGATGGTGTTGCTCGGCTGGGACGGTGCTCGCGCTCGACGGGCCCTCGTGAGCCTCGCGGAAGCCCTCGGCCGCGTCCACGGGGCCTGTGTGGGCCGCGACCTCACGTGGGAGGCCCTGCTGGGGCGCGGAGAGCGCAAGAGCTTCCTCTGCGACGAGCTCTCGGGCGGCCTGATGGACGCGCCCCGGTGGCTCCGGTCCGCCGGTGTGACCGCTGCGGTCGACACGGAGGTGCGGACGCTGAGCGAAGCGCTCGGCGAGCAGGGGCCTTGGCGTACGTGGACCCGCGGAGATGCAGGCACGACCAATGCTGCGCTGGTGCAGAATCGCCTGCGCTTCTTCGATCTGGAGACGGGCGGCTTCCGCCACGTCATGGTCGATGCGGCGTTCCTCGTCGCCCACCATGGCGCGCTCTACGCAGGCTCGCTGCCGGCCGGGGTGGTGTCGGCCATGGAGGAGGCCTGGCGGACCGCGGTCGCTCCGGACATGCCCGCGGCTGCGGACACTGAGCAGTTCGAGCGGGCACGCGCGGTGGGATCGCTCGCATGGTGTGCTGGGCTCGCGTCCCGCCTGCTGACGGCCTGTGGACCTGGGCAGCGGCGCGGTGGACGGCTCAACCGCGTGCGCTTGCTCTCGCTCCTCGGGGCTACCCTCGGCGTTCCCGGTGTGGGCCGCTCCCATCCCCGCCTGACGAAGGCCTTCGAGGACCTGCACCGACGCCTGCGGAGCCGCTGGACGGGGGTGCCCGAGCGGCTTCCGCTGCATCCCGCGTTCGAGGAGGGCGCGTGGCACACACGGCGCTGAAGGGCACTCGGCTCTGGTTCGACCGTGGCGCGCCGGGTGGTCCTCCGGTCTTGCTCGTGATGGGGCTCGGGCTTCGGGGCACCGCCTGGCGACGCCAGGTTGAGGGGCTGGGCGAGGCGTGCGACCTCACCTGGTACGACCACCGCGGGGTCGGGCGCAGCGACCCGCTGACCGGGCCGGTCTCGATGAAGTCGCTGGCGTCCGATGCGCTCAGCCTGATGGGCGCCATCGGCTGGCAGGACGCTCACGTGATCGGCGTCTCGATGGGCGGCATGGTCGCCCAGGAGATCGCGCTCGCGGCCCCGGAGCGTGTGCGCAGCCTCGCACTCCTGGCCACCCACGGTGGGGGCGCGAGGAGCGTGCTGCCCCCGACTGGCGGGATCGGGCTCTTCCTGAAGACCCGTCGGGGGCCGCCCGCCGATCGCGCCAGGGCCTTGCTCGCGCTGCTGTTCGACGACGCCTGGCTGGCAGGCACCGACGTGCGGTCCGTGCTCGCCGAGCTCGATCGCGACGTGTACGACCCGCGTTCGCCGGAGTCGACCATCTACGCGCAGCTCGCCGCCATCGCGGCACACCATGCCTTGCCGCGCCTGCGTCGTCTGCGCGGGGTGCCCACGCTGGTGATCCGCCCAGGCCGCGACCGTCTGGTGTCGCCGGAGGGAAGCGACCGGCTCGCGGGCGCGATCCCTGGCGCGCGGCTGCTGTCGTTCCCCGAGAGCGGCCACGCGGTGAACGTGCAGTGTGCGGATCGCGTCAACGCCGCGCTGTTGGCGCACATCGACGAGGCGGAGCGGGCGCGAGCGGGATAGATGCGCCGTATGAGACTCAAGGATGCAGCCACCAAGGCGAGCTACGCTGAGCAGCTCGAGCCTGGACTTCGGGCGGAGCGTCTGGAACGCTCCGAGGTCTTCGTGCTGAAAGAGGGCGGTGCCGTCAAGGTCGGGCTTCGCCTGGAAGAGGCCGGGCTGAAGCAGCGCGTGATCTACCCGGTGTCTGTGGCCGAGGGCGCCGAGGTGTCCGCCGACGAGGTCGCGGGTCTGATCAAGTCCGCGGTGAACCTCTGCAAGCGCGAACGCATTCGGCGACTGGAGTGCCAGGTTCCGCCCGAGCTGGCTGGTCTGATGTCCGTGGGGCTCGAGGCCGCAGGCTTCCTGGACGAAGGCGTCTTGCACCACTTCGAGGCGCCGATCAGCGCGTTTGCCGAGGAGGATGCGGGCACGCCCTTCTTCTGGCGCACCATGGTCGAGGTCGGCCCCAACGTGGCGATGGCCATGCTGGAACGGGTCAGCGAAGAAGACCCCCACGGCACCGAGGAGAAGGGCCTGAACCCCGAAGAGGAGCTCGAGATCCTGCTCGACGACTCGCTCTGGGTGGCCTGCAGGAACAGCGTGCAGATCGGGTACTACGACGGCGATGCCGGCAGCTTCGTGGCGTGCCTGGTCGATCGCCACACCACCACCGCGCGCATCGGCTACATGGGCCTCACCTGGCGGAACCGCAACCGGAAGCTCTGCCACTGGCTGCTCGAACGCGCTGGCGTCATCGCCCACGAAGAGAACGCCACCAAGGTCCAGAGCGCGGCCTTCGCCGATCAGCCCAAGGTCATCTCGGTCCACAAGTCGATGGGTTTCACCGAGATCGGCTCCGTGAACTTCTGGGAGTGGCGGCCCTAGTCGCCTACACCGCGAGGGGCAGGCGCACCTCGACGAGCAGGCCTCCCTCCGGGTGGTTGGCCGCGAAGACCTCGCTGTTCATCCGACGCACGAGCCCGCTGACCAGGGCGAGGCCGATGCCCGTTCCCTTGGTGGTGCGCGTGAGCTCACGCTCCCCACGGAAGAAGGGCGCGAAGATGTGCCTGAGCTGCCGCTCCGGCACGCCGGGCCCGTGGTCGCGAACCTGCAGCACCATCGCGTCATCGGATCGAGCACAGTGCACCACCACCTCGGCGGGCTCGGCACCCTTGCCGAACTTGATGGCGTTGTCGACCAGGTTGACCAGCACCTGCAGCAGCGCATCGTGGTCGTACAGCGCTGGGGGCAGGTCCTCGTCGATGTCGATGCTCAGCGTCACGCCCTCGGCGCGTGCGTGGGGCCCGAGGATGCGCAGAAGGTCCGCGATGACCTCGCCAGGCCGCCCCGCCTCCAGCACGACGGGGCGGTCGTCGCGCTCCAGCCGGCTCAGCTCAAGCACGTTGCCGATCAGCCGTGACAGCCGCTCGCCCTCGCTCGCCATCGTCGCGTAGTAGGTCCGCCTGCTGCCATCGGGCACCATGCCGTCCCGCAGCATCTCGGCGTAGAGGCGGATCGAGGTCAACGGGGTCTTCAGCTCGTGGCTCACCGCGGCGACGAAGTCGTTCCTCCGGCGTGCGAAGTCCACGACCACCGCGACGCTCCGGTGGACGACCACCAGGCCGACCAGCGTGACCACGGCGAGCAGCGTCGCGAGCTGGAACAGCGTGCGTTCGCCCGTGGGGCCGTCGCCGATGGCTCCCACGCTCGCGGTCGCGCCGAGCGCGGTGAAGGGCTCCGCGAAGGCGTGATCGAAGCGGTAGTCGGCCGGGTGCGACGCGCCGAGGTGCTGCCCGTCCAAGGTCCACCTCAGGACGACCGAGGGGGCGAGCGGGCCCCCCAGGATCTCGCGCTCGAGGTGACGGGCGAGCTCGTGCAGGGACAGGACCACGCCCTGGAGGTGGTTGGCTTCCCCCACCCGGACCGTGCGGATCAGGGCGAGGTGCTGGTCGTCGATCCGCTGGGCGGCGAGCGGGCTCACCGCCACGTCGAGGGTGTGTGGCTCGGTCGCATGGGGGCGCACGGTGACGGGTGCGGCCGCGGGAACCGGGTCGCTCACCGCCGGGTCGGGCGCGGGTGGTGCGTCGACCCCGGCCTGCTGCTGCGGGCCGTCGTCCCCGGATCGGATCGGGGCCAGCTCGAGATCCCGTTCCGCGTCCAGGCGCGGGGGATCCACGAGCGCTTCGAGCCGCGCCGACGCGTTGGCGGCCTGCTCGACCACCTCGTCTTCGCTCCAGGGGGCGATCTCCTTGGACTGGAACGTGGCCACGTTCGCCGAGCCCGCGGCGATGACCTGGGAGCCACGCGCCGCACGCTTCTGGGCGCCCCGGCTCAAGATGGCCCCCTTGTAGGTGGCGACCTTCTGCTGCACCCCGGCGAGCGCCTCGGTGGCTGCAGACGTCTCCGGCGGCGCGGACTCCTGGAGCGGCTTGGCGCTGACCGTCTTGGAAGCGAGGCGATCGGGCAACGGGTCGGGTCGGGCCACAACCTCGGTCAGCCGCTCCAGGCGCTCTGCGAGCTCGTTCGCTGTGCTCGTCTCGGTCCAGCCGGTGCTCTCGGCAAGGCTGGGGTTGCGAGGCACGAGGGGCGTAGAGAAGCTGCCGTCGGGGTCCAGCTGGAAGTAGCCGACGATCCATGGCTCGGCGGGCGGGGTGGACAGGGGACTGCGCACGTAGGCGTTCGCCCCCGCCTGTCCTTCTGGCAGGTAGAGGAAGCGCCAGTGGAGGAAGGGGCGGGCCTCCTCCCGCGAGATGAAGGCCGAGAGCTCGCCCTCGAGCTCGTCGAAGACGCGCTCCGCGACGATCTCGTGTTGCAGGGCCTCGGCGGCGCGGACGCCCTCGAGGCCGCGCTCCAGGATCAGCCCAACGCCCACCGTCAGCGCGATGGCGAGGGCGACGAGCACCACCCGGACCCGGTTCAAGGGGCTCCGGCCCGAACGCGGTACCCGGCGCCGCGCACCGTCTCGATCAGGTCGCCCCCGCCGCGCCCGATGGCCTGGAGCTTTCGCCTCAGCTTCACCAGGTGCATGTCCACACAGCGGGTCTGCACGCCGTCGACGCGCTGGTAGCCCCACACCTCGCGCAAGAGCTGCTCCCGGCTCACCACCTTGCCAGCGTGCAGCCCGAGGAAGGCGAGCACCTCCACGTCCCGCGTGGACAGCTCGGTCTCCGCCGCCTCGAAGCTCGCCTCGAGTCGGTCCGGATCGATGCGCACCCCGTCGACCTGGAAGGAGCGGTCCGGCACCGCGGCGGAGCGTCGCAGCAGGGCGTCCACCCGGGCCATGAGCTGCGCGACGGAGAAGGGCTTGGGGACGTAGTCGTCGCAGCCTGCGCGGAAGCCCTGGAGCACCGCCTCCTCGGAGCCCTTGGCGGTGAGCATCAGGATGGCCTGCCGGGGGCGCTCGGCGCGCACGCGTTCGCAGATCTGGAAGCCGTCGAGGCCAGGGAGCATCACGTCCAGCACCAGCAGGTCCCAGGCCGAGCTCAAGGCCTGGTCGAGGCCGTCGTCGCCACGCTCGACGCCTACCGGGGCGTGCCCGTGGTAGGCGAGCATGTCGCAGATGCCACGGCGGATCGCCGGCTCGTCCTCCACCACCAGGATGCGTCGCCGTGCGGCCATGGACGGAAGCATAGCGACCGTGGTCTCACCGACGGTAAGCGCGGCGTAACGACGGGGGCTGCTGGGTTTACGCAGTCGATGCCCGCGGCGCACCGTGTGCAGGGCACGCTCCGAACACACCCCGTTCAGGAGCTCCTGATGACCCGCACCGTGCTCTTCACCCTCGGCGTGGCCGCCGCCGCCGCCATGCTGCTCGCCTCGCCTTCGACCGGGGACGCCAAGACCCTCGCCGACGAGGCGCTCCCGGCGGCCGCCCAGAGCGAGCACGGGGGAGTGGCGCTGGAGGTGAGCCTGGATCGAACCGCGGTGCTTCAGGCCAGCGACGGTGTGGTCCACGCCGAGGTGGTGCTCTCCAGCACCGCGGTCCCCGAGCTGAGCGCGGACGTGCCCACGGATCTCGTGGTGGTGCTCGACCGAAGCGGCTCGATGGCAGGCGAGAAGCTCGAGCACGCCCGCAGGGCCACGCAGGAGCTCATCGATCTCCTCGGGCCCGAGGATCGCTTCGGCCTCGTCAGCTACGACAACCGTGCGCGGGTCGAGATCGAGCTGCAGACCGCGTCGGCTGCACGGAAGCAGGGATGGGCGCGCACCGTGCGTGGGCTCACCGACGGGGGGAACACGAACCTCTCGGGGGGGCTGGACCTCGGGCTGGCCGAACACGCCTCGGAGCGCCTGGGGCGCGCGGCACGCACCGTGCTCATCTCCGATGGTCTCGCCAACGAAGGAGACACGTCTGCCGACGGGCTCGCGCGACGCGCGCGCGCGGCGGGCGTCGCCGAGGCGCCGTTGTCCACGGTGGGGGTGGGCGCAGACTTCGACGAAGAGCTCATGGCGCGGCTGGCCGACGCGGGCACGGGGGCGTTCTACTTCCTGGAGCGTGGCAGTTCGATGGGCGCGGTCTTCGCGGCCGAGCTGCGCGGCAGCCGGGACACCGTGGTCAGTGGGCTCACCGTGGGCCTCGACCTGCCCGAGGGTGTGCGGCTGATCGACGCTGGCGGCTACCCGGTCGAGCGCGACAGCTTCCGGGTGGGCAGCCTCTTCGCGGGCCAGGAACGTCGGATCTGGCTGACGCTTGCGGTGCCCACGGCGACGACGGGTCGCCGTGAGATTGGTGGCGTGACCGTCTCCTGGAGCGGCCTCGATGGTGTCGACGCCGAGCAGGTGGTGGGCGGCCTCGAGGTGACCTGCGTCGAAGACCCCGATCGGGCCTTGGCGTCGGTGGACAGCGACGCGTGGGGTCGGGTCGTGGTCCACGAGCAGTACCAGGCGCTCAAGAGCTCCGTCGCATCGGACGTGAAGCGCGGTGACATGGCCGAGGCGAAGCGAAAGATCGCCCGCTACAAGGAGGACGTGTCGGCCGACAATGCCGTGATCGGGTCGTCGGCTGTCAGCGCGAACCTGCTGGAGGTGGACACGCTCGAGGCCGAGGTGGACGATGCCTTCGAGGGGCCCGATGCGTCGATGAAGCAGGTGTGGGCTGCCAAGTCCATGGGCTCCAGCTCCTTCGCTGCTCGCCGCGGACAGGTGGTCGTCGAGGACGAGTAGTGGCCCGCTGGGGTACACCCTCTCCGTGGACCTCGCCCAGCTCCTGGTGATCGCGCTGGTCGGCCTGGCGGCCGGCACGGTCAACACCCTCGCGGGCGGCGGGTCGCTGATCACGCTGCCCGCCCTGATCGTGCTCGGCGTGCCAGCGGGCGTGGCCAATGGCACGAACCGCGTGGGGGTGCTCTTCCAGTCGCTGATGGCGAGCTACCGATTCCATCGGGCCGGCAGCCTGGACTGGCGGCGGACGCTGCCGCTCTTCGTGCCCACCTGCCTGGCGTCCACCCTCGGTGCGCTCGCGAGCGCGCGCATCGACGACGCACGCTTCGAGCAGGTGATCGGCGTGGCGTTGCTGCTGATGGCGGGGGTCCTGCTCGTGCGGCCCCGTCGCTGGCTGGAGGACGAGCCGGCCTCCGGGCCCCCCTGGGCACGCCTCCTGGTGTTCCTCGGCATCGGTCTGTACGGCGGGTTCTTGCAGGCTGGGGTGGGCGTGTTCCTGTTGGCCGGGCTGGTCCTGGCGAACGGGCAGGAGCTGGTGGGCGCCAACGCGTCGAAGTCGCTGCTGGTCGCGGGCTTCACGGTGCCGCCGCTCGTCGTGTTCGCGCTCGAGGGCCTCATCGAGCCGAGCGCAGCGGCGGCCCTCACGGTGGGTTCCGCCGCGGGCGCGGAGCTGGGCACGCGCCTTGCCTTGAAGCGGGGCGCGCCCCTCCTGCGTTGGGCGCTGGTCGCGGTCGTGGTCGCCTCCTCGGCCAAGCTCCTCTGGCCCGAGCCCGAAGAGCCGCCGCAGTCCCGGGTGGAGCAGCACGGACTCGAGCTGATCCATCGGGGCGTCGAGGGCGCACCGATCCTGATCGCCCTGCACGGTCGCGGCGACGCTCCGAGTCGGTTCGCGCCGCTCTACGAGCCGCTCTACGATCGGGCGCACGTGGTCGTGCCGCAGGGGCTCAGCGCCTTCCGCACGGGCTTCACCTGGTTTCCGACCCGCGCCGCTGGCGATCCGGCGGAGCTCGCCGCTGGGGTGCTGTTGGCGGCGTCGCGCGTGGCGCTGCTCGCCGAGTCCTTGGTGCGCGAGGGACGCCTTCCGGTGGTCACGGGCTTCTCCCAGGGCGGCATGATCAGCTTCTCCTTGGCCGCCCATCACCCGGGCACCGTGCGCGCCGCCGTGCCCGCCGGGGGGTTCCTCCCCGAGGGCGTGGAGCTGGTCGAGGCCGACCGCCGGCCACCGGTGGTCGCCTTCCACGGCGCAGAGGACGAGCTGGTCCGTGCCTCCTGGGCCGCCACCTCGGTGGAGCTCTTGTCGGCCGCAGGGTGGGACGCGGAGCTGCACAGCTACGAAGGCGTGGGGCACAGCCTTCCGCACCCTCTCCGTAGCGACTACCTCGACACGCTCAGCGCATTCCTCGCGAAGTGATCAGCGCAGCTTGTACTTCAGCTTCACCCGCGAGCCGTCCTTCCGCGTGATCGTCAGCCGGAGCATCCGGCTGTCGCGGAGCCGCTTGTAGGCGCGCATGGCGCCCTTGAGCGTGCGGATCTCCTGGTCGTTGATCCGGTGGATGACGTCGCCGTTCTTCAGACCACTCTGTCGAAGCAGGTTGCCACAGCCCATCCCGCGGACGCGGAAGCCGTCCACCCGTCCGTCGGAGCCCTTGTGCCACGTGGTGTACGCGAGCTGGTCCGCCTCGACGAGGTGGCTGCTGTAGTAGTCGAGCACGCCCATGTCGAGCGCGTACTCGAAGGCGTCGAGCTGCGAGACCCGGGGATCGTTGCTCTCGCAGGCCTTGCCCTTTCGAGATCCCTTCGTGCCTCTGCGTCCGCTGCGGGTCCTGTCGCTGACAGCGCCTTCCCCGGCCGAAGCACGTGCCGAGGCCACCGCGGCGTGCTGCGTGGTCGCGCGCTCCTTGCGCGTGACAGGGGTGCTCTCGGTGATGGCGGCCTGGGACTCGCGAGCCTGGCTCTCCGCGGCCTGCGCCGGCAGGGGCCTGGCGTGCTCGTCGGGACGGACCTCGGTCGCCGTGTGGCTCCCGTTCTTCACGCCCTCGGGCAGGATGTTGACGAAGCGCGCGACGGGCGCCTTCCGCTGGATGATGACGGTGGGCTCCGTGATGTCCGCGCGGTGGATGCAGGCCAGCGCCAAGAGGCCGATGAACCAGCTCGCGGGGAGGGCGAGGGCCGTGAAGGCCTCCAACACGGTGCGCAGGCGACGCATCCTTGGATCTCCGGGTGGGCGTGCGGTCTCATACGCCGAACCCGGTGGTGCATTCAGTCGCCACGTCACACCTGTTCGGCCGGCGATCGACGCGGTAGTCGTTCCTCATGACCGTCACCCTGCTCGGCCCGGATCACCTCGAACACGCCGCCGTGAACACAGCGAGCTGTTCGGGCTGGTGCCTGTCGATCTCGAAGGGGCTGGACAGCCCAGCGCCCAAGGTCGATGCGAACGAAGACGCCTGCGGCGTCATGGAGCGCCAGGGTGTGATCACGGCGGTGGTCGCAGATGCCCACTGGGGCGCGGCTTCCGCCTCGGCGGTCGTGCAGGCGTTCATGAAGCACGGCCTGGTGCGTGCGGCGCTGGAGGCTGCCCAGGCGGCGCTCCGTGGCGAGCGTTCCGAGTGCGCCTGGCTGGCGGTGGAGGTCCGCGGGCAAGACCTGCGCTGGTGGAGCCAGGGCGACTGTCGGCTCTACGGCACACATCCCCCGCGCGTGATCAATCCCTTGGTGCCGGCCTACTTCGGGGCCCGGCTGGGGCCGCGGGGCATCGAGATCGGCAGCGCGACCTTGAGCCCTGGTGAGCGGATCGTGCTCGCGACGGATGGCCTTCCGGAGTGCGTCTACGGGCACGTGACCCTGGACGCAGGGCAGATCGCCGCTTGCGTGGCCGAGGCGGGCGACGCGGCGGCCGAAGCCCTGGTCCGCCTCGCCCTGTCCGGCGGCGGTCAGGACAACGTGGCGGTCGTCGTCAGTCCGTGATCCAGAAGTCGCGCGGCCACAGCCTCTGCAGAGGCGCGTTCAGCTCGTCCTGTAGCCAGCCCTCCCACGCGGAGAGTTGCCGCTCAGGTCCGATCACGAAGAACTCGGCGTCGGGATCGGGGGCACCGAGCCCAGGCATCACGCGGCCGTAGACGTCGTGGTGGCGTGCTGCGAGCTGTGAGGCCGCATCATCGGCCTCGGCGAGGTCGAGCAGGGCCCGCCGGAACCCGGCAACGAGCTCCGGGGTGGCACCGTCCGCGAGATCCGCGGCCATGCTGCGCCCACGCTGCTCGTAAGGGCCGGCCGCGCGGCTGCCGAACGCCTCGGCGAGCGCGTAGTCGACGAGATCGGGGTCGTCGTCGGGCTCGTCGAGCACGCCGAGCACGAACTCCAGGGTCTGCGGGAGCTCTGGGCAGCGCTCGGCGTAGTAGCCGATGGTCCCCTGGTCGGCGCTGACGCGGATCCCGTTGGAGTACGCCAGGCCGGCGCCCCAGGTCTGCATGAACACGCCGTGGCTTCCATGGCCTCCGTAGCGGAGGGCGGTCAGGTGGTCCCACAACACGTCGGGGTCCCTGTCGGCCCAGCCGGCGCCAGGGGCGGTGTAGATGTGCACACCTCCCTGACCCTGGGGGTGCACCAGTCCGACGAAGCGGGCGTCGGCGTCCGCGTCGCGGGTCTGGAGCCGGCCCCGCACCACCGGCGGCGACGGCGGCTGCTCGAAGGGCGGACGTTCCGCCGTCGGCAGGGCGTCGACCAGGGCGGGGAGGTTGGCGGTGAGCGGCGCGAGCGACGCGTCGCCTCCGATCAGCCACGCGCGGGCACCGGAGCGACCGATCAGCTCCCTCCGGAGCTGGTGGAGCTGGTCGAGCACCGTGTCGGGCGGCCGAGCCAGGTCGTCGGCGAGGGTGGCCGTGAGGGCGGCCAGGTCGGCGCCGACGGTGTCGTCGGGGCAGAGGGGCGCGATGGTGGCGAGGTCCCTGGCGAGGTCGGCGACCTGGGCCGTCGGCGTGGCGAGGCTCGTGGGCGCCCAGGAGGGCAGGGCGGCGTCGCCTGTGAGCCCGTCGTAGAGGGCGAGGTGATCGTCTCGGGAGCGAACCACGTCCGCGAGGTCAGCGAGCTGGGCCGCGGTCTCGGGGTCCGGGTCACGAAGCAGCCACCTGAGCCGGAGCACGTCGTGTTGCTGCGTGAGGAAGCTGTCGACGGTGAGCAACAGCGCGTCGTCCTGGTGCGCCCAGGCCGTGGCCGGGTCCATCACCCAGCTCTCCTCGCGGCCCGCGGACCGTTGGAGCAGGCCGAGGTAGCGCTCGTCCACCAGCGAGCGGATCCGCGTCAGGTTCTCGACCCGCCAGTCCGGGCTCAGGATCACGAGCCGCAACCAGTGCAGCGCGGCAGCGGCCTCGTCGGGGGTGGTGCCCGAGGCCTCCAGGGCCAGCTCGACCCGTCCGCTGCCGGGGTGGGTGTCCCACCAGGCGCTCAGCCCACCCACCTCGCGGGACAGCCGCTCGGTCATGGCGTCCCAGCTCACCGGCGTGCCGTCTTCGATCACACCGACGCGGCTGAGGAGCGGCCCGAGCAGTGGCAGCAGCACCCGGTGGTGGGGCGAGACGCGCCGGGCGTCGAAGGCCAGGCCGATGGTGCCGCTCGACAAGCCGACGAAGCGGCTGATGACCGACGGCACCCCCAGGTCTTCCTCGTGCCAGTCGAGCCCGTCGTCCTGTCCCAGCGGGGGGGCGTCGAGGAAGCCGGGGCTGGCGAGTCCCTCGGCGAGCGCCTCCAGCTCGGCGGTGTCGGCTTCGTAGGCCGCAGCGAACGCCTCGAGGGCCGCCTGCTCATCGCCCTCGTGGCGCTCTGCGAGGCGTGCGACCTCCGCGGCCAGCCGTGCGGCGCGGTCGCTCGCGAGGGCTTCGGTGGTCGCGGGAGACGGCTGGCGCCAGGCCACGAAGGGGACCTCGTCGACGAGGCGTCCGGTCAGGGCCGACCACGGCGCCCCGGCGGCGACCGCTTCCCGGAGCTCGCCGTAGGTCTCGCGGAAGCTCAACGCGCGGTGGGTGCCCGCCCCGCGAGCCAGCAGCTCGAGGTGGTCGTACCAGGCGGTGCCGGTGCCGCGTACCCCGAAGCCCGGCGGCGACGCGATGCGCTGTCGGGCGCTTCGAGCGTGGGAGACCAGGGTGGCGTCGAGGCGACGAGCGAAGTCCGCGCGCTGGTCGCCAGTCGCCTCGTCCACGGTGCGCAGGACCTCCACCACGTCTGTGCGCAGGAGGTCGGCACCCTCGGCATCGATCGTGTCGCCCGGCATGCCGTCGAGGCCCACCATGATGACGTCCCGTGGATCCCGGGTGAAGGCGTCGACCTCGCGCACCCCGGCGTCCCGAACCCGGGTGTCGGGGTGCACGAAGCTGGCATAGAGCTCGCCGTTGTCGGCGGCGAGGGTGTCGAGCACGGCCTCCTGAAGCAGCCGTTCCGGTGCCGTGCTCTCCCGCGCCGCTGGCGGCCACGCCACCACCACGCCGGCTGGTGCGGTGGCGTCTCCGGGGTAGGCGTAGCTCCTCGGGCTGCGATCGTCGTCGGTGACCGGCTCGGGCAGCGGGGGTGCCGTCGAGCCGTCTGAAGGCTCCGGCTGCAGCGCGACCAGGCTGTCGTCCAAGCGCCCCAGGAGCGCATCGAGGGGTACCGAACGCGGCCACACGCCGATCATGCCCATCCGGTCGAGCCGGTACCAGTGCGCGTGGAACTCCTTGATGTGGTCCGGCGTCATGGTCCGGATCGCGGCCGGCTCCCCGCCCTGGCTCACCGCGGCCGGGTGGTCCGGGCCGTAGAGCAGGCCTCCGAGCCCGTGCCACAACCGGCCCCACGGCCCCGAGAAGCTCGACACCATCTCGTTGTAGACGGTGCCCTTCTCCTCGAGCCAGAGCGTGCCGTCGGCGGTGGTCTTCGGACCGAAGTGGTGCACCTCCCGTCGGATCTCCTCGTCGGTGTAGTCGGGGTGGAGCAGGGCATCGATGCGGTCGTGCAGGGTGGCGGCGAAGGCCTCCGGGCCAGCGGTGGTGTGGAGGTGGTAGGCGGTGTGCAGTTGGGCGGTGAAGGCGCTGGACTCGACCAGCGAGAGGGCCTCCTGGTTGGCCACGGCGCGGCCGCGGTTGCCCTTGCCCAGCAGCAGGTGCTCCTGGGTGTGCGGCTCCCCGCGGTCACTGTCTCCGGGAGTGTCGACCCAGATGTAGGCCTGGGGTGCGGTCTCGAGCCGCAGCAGATCCAGCTCGAAGCCGGTGTGGTCGTGGAGGAAGCGAGCCCCCACGTAGTCGCCCTGGTCGTCGAGGTAGAGCGCCTCGACGGTGAAGCCGTGCACCGACTGGTCGGGCTCGAGCGCCGAGAGCGTCAGCTCGGGCGCACGCTCGGCGGGGCCGTGGGCGCAGGAGAGGAAGAGCAGGGAAAGCACGGGGCCCCCGGGGGTCAGGCGCGAACCTTGCTCGCCACGATCGGGGTCAGCGCCGCAGTCAACAGGATGCGCAGGGGCTGGATGAGCTTGGTCAGGGCGTAGGCGGTGGCCAGGCGCGCACCGTCGCCGCCGAAGCCTTCGAGCTCGAAGCCCATCCCGATGGCCACGTAGAAGCCCGTGATGGAGACCGCGAAGGTCGACAGGTAGATCACCACGACCAGGGGGCCGTAACGTTCCACGAGCACCTTGAGGCGCTCCTTCTGGGCCTTCCAGAACTCCACGCGGTGCTCTATCCGCCCACGTCGATCGCGGCCCACACCCCGTCTCCGGCGTCCACGCTCGCCAGGGTGCTCGTCCCCGGCGACACGCCGTCGAGGCGCGCTCCGACCACGGTGCAGGTCACGGCGTCGTCTCGCTCCTGGCAGACCTCGGCGCCCTCAGCACCCATCGCACCGAACCACAGCGTGCCGTCCGGCCCGAAGCGTGGGGGCACGGTGGCCAGCGTGGTGGCCGCGTCGCCCACCTGCCGGAGGCTGGAGGTACCGACCGGTCCAACCTGGGCGCGTCCCACCACCGTGCCGGCGCTACCGCTGTGGAGGAAGGCGAGCTGCACGCCACGGTCGTCGCTGTGGAGCGCGGGCCGCTCCTGCCGGTCGGCTTGCACGTCGTCGGTCCAATCCCGGGTGGTGAGGTGCCCGAGGTCGTCACCCCACGCGGTCACGCCATCGGACCACCCGGGACGGTAGATCTGCAGGCGGCGCTCGTAGCGGGCCTGGTTCTCCGACGCGCTCGCGGCGAAGGCCACCACGGGGCCTTCGGCATCGGCCGTCACGACCGGGAAGAGCGGGAAGATGGCGTCGAGCGGCTCGCCCTCGGCCCCGACCCAGTCGCCGTCCTCGAAGCGGAGCAGCCGCACCGTGACTGGGTCGACCACCTCGACGGTGCTGCCGACGACGTTGTCGACGAACACGGCCCAGAAGCCCTCGTCGTCGCCCAGCAGCCCGAGCTCGAAGTCGGGACCGACGGCCTCGACCACGAAGCCCACGTCCTGCCAGTCGCTGCCGTCACGCCATCGGCAGTGGGGCGTCCAGGGCATGTCGTCCCCGGTGAGCGCGAGCTCGCGCCAGCAGGCCAGCTCACCCTGCCCCCCGGCCGCGAAGCTCGGGGCGGCGGTGGCGTACGCGCTCTCGGTGCTGAGCTGGACGCCTCCGACGCTCACCCCGCCTCGGAGGGTGCGCGACATCTCTCCCGCGCCGGTGAGGTCGACGGCGCCGCTCGTGCTCACCGCTGCGCCGGGGTCGTCGAGGAGCTCGGTCAGGATCCTGCCCTGAGCGAAGGGCAGCTCCACGCCGAGGAGGTGGGCCAGGGTCGGCGCGAGGTCGTGCAGCGACGCGGGCTCGCTCAGGCTGACGCCGTCCTTCACGCCGGGACCGACCATGAGGAACGGCACGTGGCGGCACCCGGCGCAGTTGTCGCCGTGGTTCAGCCAGCCCTTGTTGCCGTCGTGGTCGTGGCGCCCGTGGTCGGCGGTCACGAGCAGCACCGTCTTGCCGGCGTGGCGCTCGTCGCCCTGGAGCGCCGTCCAGACGTCGATCACGATGTCGTCGAGCAACGAGAGGTCCGCGCGGTAGGCCTCCTCCAGCCCGGCGTGACCGTCCCGATCCACCTCGTGGAAGTTGACCACCGTCAAGGTGGGGGGGGCGTCGCCGAGCAGGTGCTCGAGGAGCTCGTCGGCGACCACGCCGTCGTCGGTGATCGGGTTGAGCGCGTCCTCCGACACGAAGCGCCACGTGCCCGCCTCGGACGCGCCCACGTAGAGGCTCCGGGTGAGCAGCTCCAGGTTGATGGTGTTCCCGATGGCGAGCAGGTCCTGCTCGCCAGCGTCCTGCAGCGCGTGGAACAGGCCCGGCCACTCGGGCACGTAGGCGGCGGAGCCCTGCTTGGTACCGAAGTTTCCGAGGTGCAGCGGTCGACCGGTGGTCAGCTCGCAGTGCGCGGGCGCGGTCACGGTCACGCCGGTGTTGTAGAGCGGGCCTGTGGCGCCGTACGGCATCAGGCGTCGCGCCACCTGCTCGAAGCCGCCCAGGCCGACGTAGTCGTCTTGCCACGCCTCGTTGGAGAAGCTCTGGTCGTAGCCCACGCCGTCGAGCACCAGGATCACCACGCGCTCCGGGAGGCCGGCCTCGTCGGGCGGGGACGTGTCGGTGGTGGGGCCCTTGCAGGCCAAGGTGAGCCAGAGCATCGCGCGAAGCTACCCGGCCCCGTCGAGCACCGCCTGCCAGGCGCGGAGGAAGTTCTCGCCGCGGGCGCCCGCGATGTCGTCGCTGCTCCAGCCGCGCGCCGCGAGCTCTTCCCACAAGGCGGGCAGCTTCGAGGCGTCCTCGAGCCCAGCGGTCGACGTGATCATGCCGTCGAAGTCCGAGCCGAGCGCGACCACGCCCTTGCCCCCCACGGCGGCGAGGTGTTGGGCGTGGTCGGCCACCCGGGCGACGTCCCGCGTGCCGCCCACGAAGGGTGCGTGGAAGTTCAGCCCGATGACCCCGCCGCTCGCCGCGATGCAACGGATCTCGTCGTCCGTGAGGTTCCGCGCGACCGCGTTGAGCCCGTGCGCGTCGGAGTGCGAGGCGATGACCGGCACCGGGCTGTCGGTGCACACCTCCAGGGTGGTCTGCCGGGAGGCGTGGGAGACGTCGAGCACCACACCGTGGGCACGCGCCCAGTCCACCAGCGCGCGGCCTTCGTCGGTGAGGCCGGCCCCCGCATCGCCCGAGCTCCCCGCAAAGCGGTTGGAGAAGCTCCAGGTGAGCCCGAGCAGGCCCAGGCCGCGATCGTGCAGCGCTTCGAGCTCCGCGAGCCAGTCCCCTGTGCCCAGGCCATGACCTCCCTCGAGCGACACGGCGACGCCGATGCGATCGGCTTCGGCGGCCGCGCGCGCCTCCGTCGGTGTGCGAACGAGGATGAGCAGGTCGAGCGCGTTGACCTCCCGCTCCACCAGATCCATCAGGTGCTTGGTGTGGGCCAGGTGGTCGGTGTTGCGGGGTGGCCACAGCACCTCGACCGCCAGGTTGGTGCCGCCCGCCCGAAGCTGCGCCACGCCAGCCTCGAGCCCGCTGGCGGCATCCATCGCCACGTCCTGGCGGTGGAGCTGCGTGGGGGTGTCGAGGTGGAGGTCCGCCTGCACACCGGCGGCGAGGGTCCAGGCCATCAGGAACTGCTCGAACATGGTGGAGGTCGGATAGCACGCTACCCATGCTGGTCGCGCTCTTGTCCTGTGGGGGTCTGCACGTGAGCTACCCGTCTGTCGCCCGAGGCGACGTCGTCGACGACTTCTTCGGCACCCAGGTGCCCGATCCCTACCGCTGGTTGGAGACCGGCGGCTCGGAGGTCGAGGCCTTCGTGGCCGCCCAGAACGCGCTGACCCGCCAGATCCTGGACGGCGTGCCCGGGCGTGAAGCCACGCGGGCCCGGCTCGAGGAGCTCGTCGACCACGAGCGCTTCGGGTTGCCGAAACGGCGAGGCGAGCGCACCTTCTTCACCCGGAACGACGGACTCCAGCCGCAGGCACCGCTGTTCGTCGAGGAGGGCGGCCTCACACGCATGCTCTTCGACCCGGCCGATCTGAGCGCCGACAACAAGGATGCGTTGGTGTCCTGGACCCCGTCGCCGTCGGGTGCGCTCGTGCTCTGCGAGATCAGCGTGGGCGGCTCCGACTGGCGTCGGCTGCAGGTGCTCGACGTGTCCACGGGCGCGTGGCTCGAGGATCGGGTGGATCGCGTGAAGTTCTCGGCGCTCTCCTGGCGTGGCGACGAGGCCTTCTTCTACACGAGCTACCCCGGCGTGCCCGCGGGCCAGGAGCTCGAGGCCGTGAGCGTGGGGCCCACGTTGCACGAGCACCGTCTGGGAGATCGGCAGGTCGACGATCGCGTGGTGATGTCGGACCCGCACCACCCCGAGCGGGGCTTCAACGCCTGGGTCACCGGGGACGGCGCCCTGTTCGTGCATGTGTGGCGCGGCACGGGGCGGAGCGTCGAGATCCACTATGCCGACCCCATCGAGAGCGTGCCGCGGCCCCTGCGCACGGGCTTCGACGCCGAGTACCTGCTGCTCGGGAGCCAGGACGGGCAGCTCTACCTCCGCACCACGCTGGAGGCCGATCGTGGACGGGTGGTGCGGCTCGACCCGGAGACCCGCGAGATCGTCGAGGTCGTCGCGGAGCAGGAGGCCATCCTCGACGGTGGCGAGCTGATCGGAGGCCAGCTCGTGCTGCGCTTCAGCGAGCACGCCGTGCACCGCGTCGAGATCCGGGACCTCGATGGAGCGCTCGTGCACACCGTCGCCCTGCCAGGGGTGGGGACCGTTGCCGGACTCCGCGGGACGGAGCACGACCCGAGCACGTTCTTCAGCTTCTCCAGCTTCTTGTCGCCGCCGACGATCTATACCTTGGACGTCGCCAGCGGAAGCGCAGACGTGTTCCAGGCACCCGAGGTGCCCTTCGACGGCGAGCGCTACGTGGTGGAGCAGGTGTTCTACCCGTCGAGTGACGGCGCCCAGGTTCCGATGTTCCTGGTGCGCCGCGGCGACCTGGAGCCCACGGGCGACCACCCGACGCTGCTCTACGGCTACGGCGGCTTCGGCCTCGCGCTCCACTCGGAGTGGAAGGCCGACGTCGCGGCCTGGCTGGAGCTCGGAGGCGTGTACGCCCAGCCGGGTCTGCGCGGGGGCGGCGAGTACGGGGAGGCGTGGCACCAGGCGGGCGCCAAGCTCCACAAGCAGCAGGTGTTCGACGACTTCATCGCCGCCGGCGAGTGGCTCGTGGCGCAAGGCTGGACGCGGCCGGATCGCCTGGCGATCCACGGTCGCTCCAACGGTGGCCTGCTGGTCGGAGCCTGCATGAACCAGCGCCCGGATCTCTTCGGGGCGGTGCTGGGAGGTGTGGGCGTGATGGACATGCTCCGCTACCACCGCTTCACGATCGGCTGGGCCTGGGCGAGCGACTACGGTCGTCCCGACGACTCGGAGCTGTTCCCTACGCTGTACGGCTACTCGCCGGTGCACAACGTGCAGCCCGGGACCCGCTACCCGGCCACCCTGCTCTACACCGGGGATCACGACGATCGGGTGGTGCCGGCGCACAGCTACAAGTTCGCCGCCGCGCTGCAGCACGCCCAGGCCGGGCCCGCGCCGATCCTCCTCCGGGTCGAGACCCGTGCGGGACACAAGGTCGGCAAGTCCGTCCAGGTCTGGATCGACGAGGTCGCTGACTGGTATGCCTTCCTCGACCTGGCCCTGGACATGCCGTGAGCGACTCGAGCGGGCTGCGCGTGTGGCATCGCGCGCTGGCCACGTGGAACAACGTCCTCTTGATCCCGCTGTTCGTGCTCCTGGCCATCGACGTCAGCGTGGCCGCGGAGACCGCCGCGCTCGTGCACAACCCTTCGGCGGACTGGAACCTCTTCTTCTGCGCCAGCTTCTTCCTGGAGTGGCTGCTGGGGCTCGTGCTCGCCGAGGACCGTCGAGCCTACGTGATCAGCTTCGAGCGCATCGCGGAGCTGGTGTCATCGATCCCCTTCGGTTCGGTGTTCCAGGCAGGGCGTGTGATCCGCCTGATCCGGCTCCTCCGGGTCTTCCGGCTGATCGTGCGCGCTCGGCACCTGCGTGGGGCCGTCGGGCGCATGGCCCGCTTCGTGCTGGTGGCCTTGGCCACCTCCTTCTCCGGCGGGCTCGCGTTGCGCGTGATGGAGCCGGCGCTCTTCCGGGACAACAGCGACGCGTTCTGGTGGGCGGTCGTGACCATGCCGACCGTGGGCTACGGCGACTTCATCCCTCAGACCGATGCGGGGCGGCTCGTGGCGAGCGTGGTGATGGTGTTCGGCGTCGCCGTGATCGGCTACGCCGCCGGGGCGATTGCCACCATCCTCGAGGACCCCGAGGAACAGGAGATGCTCATCCTGCTGCGTCGGATCGACGCCCGGCTGGCCGATCTGGCTGACGACGGGACCTGAGCAGGTCGCGTAGGGTGGGCCGCATGCACCCCGTGCTCCACGTGCTCGGAACCGCGCAGGACGGTGGCCACCCTCATGCCGGCTGCGCGCGCTCCTGTTGTGCGGGAGCGTGGGAGGGTCCGGGCCACCTCTGCTCGTGCCTCGGCCTCGTGGTGGAGGGGCGCGCCTGGCTGCTCGACGCCACGCCCGACCTCGGCCGGCAGCTCCACGCGTTGCGCGCACCCCTGGGCGGCGTCGTGCTCACCCACGCCCACTACGGGCACGTGGTCGGCCTGTTGTCGCTCGGGCGCGAGGTGATGGGCAGCCGGCGGGTGCCGGTGTATGCCATGCCGCGGCTGCGGGGGTTCCTGCAGGACAACGCTCCGTGGGAGCTCCTGATCCGGGACGAGCACATCGTGTTGGAGCCGCTCGAGCTCGGGCTGGCGCTTCCAGAGGTCGAGATCCGGGCCGAGACCGTGCCCCACCGCGACGAGTACAGCGAGACCGTCGCGCTCACCGTGTGCGGGCCGCAGCGCAGCGTGCTGTACGCCCCCGACGTCGACGACTGGACCTCGTGGCCGCCGGAGCAGGCGGTGGCCCGGGTGGACCGCGCCTACCTCGACGGCACCTTCTACAGCCGTGACGAGCTGGACCCGCCGCGCGACGGGGTGAACCATCCGCCGATCCTTCGCACGCTCGAGCGCCTGCCCGCGGCCCTCCGGGGGCGGGTGCACTTCGTGCATCTGAACCACACCAACCCCTGCCTCGATCCCCAGGGACCGGCTGCGTCGGCGGTGGCGGCTGCCGGCGCGTTCATCGCACGACGCGGGGACCGTTACCTGCTCTGAGCGGGGGGCACCCCCGGCGCTCGGATCACGAGGGCGCAGGCGGCCAGGAGCAGCGGTGGGACCATCGCCACCGTGAGCGCGCCGGCGTAGCTGCCGCTCAGGTCCTTGACGGCCGCCAGGGGCAGCGCGCCACAGGCGGCGCCGACGATGAACCAGCGCGATGCCGCCCCCTGGATCTCCCCGACGTGCGCCAGGCCGAACCACCGCGGCCAGGCTGCGCCGTGGATGCTCCGCCAGGTGCCCGTCGCCACTCCGACGGCCACCGCATAGGCCAGCTCCAGGACGCCGGGGGACAGCACCCGTGCGAGCCCGCACGCCCCACACAGGGCGGTGAGGGAGAGCGCGACCGGGTAGCGCAGGTCCACGCGGTCCAACAGCCGCCCCGTGACGACCGACACCACGGCCATCGTGGCGAACTGTGGCGCGAAGTTCGCCGCCGCTCGGGTCGGGTCGAGCCCCCGTTCGCCGAGCAGGGAGACCTGGTGGAACGCCATGCCGGTGATCGTGCCGGCCGTCGTGAGGCCGGCGAGCGCCAGGAGCCAGAAGGCCGGGCTCCGGTAGGCCTGGGACAAGGTCCAGCCTGCGCCCGCCGAGCTGGTCTCGATGGCCGGGTCCACCTCGTCCGGCTGTGGCGTTCCAAGCAGCCGCGACAGGGGCAGGAGCAGGGCGAGGCTGGCGCCCGCCAAGACGACCCAGGCCCCACGCCAGCCGATGTGGCTCACGAGCTGCTCGAGGGCCGCTGGCCACGGCGCGACCAGGGCGGCGGCCCCTGCGCTCGAGAGCCCCACCGCGAGTCCGCGCCGCCCGCGGAACCAGACCGCGAGCGCGTTCTGGCCGACGAGCCCGAGCGCGCCCTGCCCGAGGGTTCGGATGGCGACGAAGCCCATGGCCAGGGTGAGCGCCTCGGTCACCCGGCTCATGGCCAGGAGCGCCAGGGGGAACAAGACCGCGAGCACCGTCAGGACCGGACGGATGCCGTGGCGGTCCAGCAGCCGTCCGAGCTGGGGCATGACGGCGGCGCCGCCGAGCGTCCCGGCTCCGTAGAGGACCGTGAGCGTGGTGCGGGACATGCCGAGCTCGGCGAGCATCGGGTCGACGAACACGCTGATGCTGTAGGTCTGCCCCGGAGAGGTCAGGGCAAAGAGCAGGGTGGCCAGGGCGAGGGCGCCCCAGTACCTTCGTGGCCTCGGAGGCGTCATGCCGGGCGACGATAGCAACGCGGACCTGTCCAACTTCGGTCTGTTGGACCGCTGGGGCGAAGGGGACGGCCCGGACAAGAGGGCAGAGGCCCCGTCGTCGGCGCCCGCGGTCCCCCCTGTCGGTGCGGACGACGCGGTGACTGCAGCGGGGGACGCCGAGCCTCCTGAGCCGGTCGAACGGGTCGAGGAGCCGGTCACGGAGCCCGTCGTGCCGGAGGCCCGCCCGCTCCCTGGCGCGGCCGATCTCGAGGCGATGTTGGCCGGAGACGGAGACGAGGCCACCACCGAGCGCGCGGCCGACTCGATCGTGGAGGAGCCGCTCGGCCAGGACGTGGACCCCGTGCCGGTCGAGGCCGTCACCCTGGACGACCGTCGCGAGCGGCGCGCGAAGCCCAAGGTGAGCGCGATCTCCGCGGCGATCATGTCCATCGTTCCCGGGGCGGGACACTTCTACCTCGGGCAGGTCGGCAAGGCCGTGCTCTTCGTGGCGCTCGCCTTCGGCGGCTGCTGCGGCACTCCGATGTCCGGTGGCCTGGCGATGATCACGGTCGTGACCGTCGCCGTCGTGGATGCCTACCTCGTCGGTCGTCGGCTCGAGCGAGGCGAACGCGTCGGCACCTGGAAGTTCTTCTAGCAGGCTGCTGAAAAAGTCGGACCGAGCATGCGCCGGCCAGCTTCGTCGCTGTTGTCGAGTCGGGCGCTCGCCGAAGGCGAACGCACGACGTCGCCGCCGAGGGCGCGTGCCGAGGCACGCAACCGAGGCGGGGCGGCGACAGCGGCGGAGGGGGCCAAGCAGGCGACGGGAGGGTTTTTCATCATCCTGCTAG